>ENA-OROK01001035-OROK01001035.1-human-gut-metagenome-genome-assembly--contig:-NODE-1035-length-28965-cov-11.319267_pt1 | contig 28965 bp, 20 predicted proteins | sample MGYA00242127_ERZ509046 | MGnify/ENA primary metagenome ERZ509046 (study PRJEB26280, sample SAMEA2338728) | human gut metagenome | biome: human gut; feature: human-associated habitat; material: faeces... | reverse complement strand
TGACATAAAAAATGCACCTCCATAAGTTTGTCTAACTTCTGGGGTGCATTTCAAAACGCAAAAGGACTTCTTTTTTATTTGTAAATAAATTTAAAAGCTTCGCCGTCCCTTGTAACGGTCTTTTAGCTTGACCGTACAGAAAAAACAAACGGCTTGAATTCATTTAGAAATATGCATTGACCTTGATATCGGAAAAAGCTAAATTGTTTTCTATTTCCAACACAACAATCCAGTTTGCCATAGCGGTGGGAACTGCCGCCCCGAAGTCAAGCTGATTGGCAGATACCGTTACGGTTAAAGTATAATCGCATAAAGTCACATTCACGCTTTTTATCTGACGATCCTCACATGTGCCCCTTTCTCCTATCAGTACCAACAAGGCTTTTCTCTTAAAAAAATCCTCGTTATAATCAGATTCAAAAGCCGGAGACAGCTGTTTTACGTTTTCCCAATCCTGCAATGACGGGACATATGCGTTAAGGCGGAGACCGTTGCAAAATCCCAATGTAAAATTATAATAAGCGACTTTACTGTTTATTTCCGTAGGTATAGACGAAGAACCGTCTTTCGTTTTCAGCACAAGCGTGGAATTCATATTCGGCATTATAAAGGTAAATTCTCCATGCGTATACTTCCCGTTTTCCTTGACGGGCTTATATTGCAGAGGTTCGCCGTTTATTGTTGCAATTGTTTCGGCATCGTCGATTAACCGTGTTTTAACCACAACCTTTTCGCCGCCCGTATAGGATTTACCGAGCGGTTCATACAATAAGTCGTTTTCGACATCAATCGTAAGAGTATAGACATTCACATTGTTGCAACCGTATAGTGCAACCGAAACAAAGCATAAAATTACTAACGATAATACGCAAGCCGACAATCTTCTCATAATATCCCTCCTTACCCTTACTATTATAACAACCATGCAAAGAATTGTCAACCTGTAATAACAACGCCATATCATAATAATATTTTAAGCAAATTCTTTAAAAGTTCGGCAATAATATTTGTAAAATTTTAGACGGTGATGTAAAATTTTAATTAATTTAAGGTAAGGTAAAGTTATGCTAACTTCGAAAGAATTTCAGATAATGGATACTTTCGTTTTTTTATCTAATTTTCTTTTTAAGTCTTTGTATTCATAGTCCATTATCATTGTGCACCCAAGATTACCTTTGAGTTTTCTATATATCAAACTCCAACACAATCAGATGTATGATTCTTCCCTTGAAAAGAATCTAAGTATTCGTGCTTAGTAACGCCTTTTCTATAAACTTGTCCTAAATTAATATTCGAAAAGACAAACCCTTGCCGAGTTCGTCTTTTAAATAATTCAAATCGTTATTCTCATCAAAAAATGGTTCTGATTCAACTTTAAATATCACATAAAACATCCCGGGAGTACCATTATGTGATTGCAGATAAAAAACAACATTATCACCTATTCTGATTCTAGAAATATCTGCCACAATACCGACCAACATTCTTTCCGTTGTTGCGGGAAACGAAGTATTTGAATTCAACAAGAAGGAAAACATTTTGAAAAAGCATTAATACCTTACAAATTATTACTACCATTAAACATAATTTTTTTACCAATTCAATATTATAACCAATTCATGAAAATAGCGGTTATAATAACAGTACCGATTGATATTATAGCAAATAAAGACTTACAAGAAAAAATAACAAGCCGAGAAATGCTTGTTATTAAACCACTTGATAAAAATGTTATTTATTCGTTCTTGTGTTCTTTTAAGGATATTGACCTAACTGACAAACTTGCTTGTCAAAGACCTGTTGATATGTTTATAAATAAAGTTGTTTTATATGACAAGTATTGTGAGATTTATCTCAACACAAATGGTGATAAGTCTAAACAACTTAAACTTAAAGAGCAACCAGACATTGATAGTGAAATTTTGTTTGAGAGCAAGAAAAAAGAGCAATCTAAACTAAAAAGTTCGGATTACTCTCTAATGCGGAGCGTTAGTAACGTAAATCGAATATAGAACTCATTTTTTGCAAACTGACTATGAAAATGCCGCAAAGAATTACAAAAAGCTTTGTGTAAATTGGATAAGACGGTGTATATATTATTTTACTATGTCGAAAAACTGGTTAATAGCTTGCCTTTATTGTGCCATTTAAACATTTTACTGTAACACCCTTAAAAGTGCCATTAGTTCTTACATTATTCCATTCTGCGACGGTTCCTGCATAGTTTATCGTTTTAATGTCAGAGCCAGCATAATAAAAACGCAAGGTTTTTGATAAAGATATAGAATTTATTTTACAATTATAAAACGCACCAGAACCTATCCCGAGTATATTGTTGGACAATTTTATTGAAGCAAGTTCTTTGCAATATGAAAATGCGTTGTTCCCAATATATAAAAGACTTTCAGAGCAAGATAATGCGGTAATATTTTCACAGAATGCAAAACTGTCATCAGCGATTAAAGTAGTACCGTTTTTAATAATGTAATTGCCCGTTATCTCTTTCTTTGCAGATAAAAGATATGTGTTAAGATATAAAACTTCGCTTTCCCAATTTGCCATATCATTATGATACCCAGTGTTATAAAAAGCGTATCTGCCTATTGTTTCTAATGTTTTTGGCAATATGATTTGTTTCAAATTTGTACAATTCATAAAGGCATCATTTTGAATAGATACTATATTATTATACAGCACAACCTTTTCTATAAATGTATTGCCTTCAATGGCCCCGCTCCCAATTACTCTTACAGGCACATTATTATATGTGTCGGGTATAACCAAACAAGTATCAGTGCAAGTACCTATTCCCTTAACGCCATAACAGTCTCCATATCCCGTCAAATAATATGAAGAAAATTCAAGTCCTTTTGACGGCTCTAATTTATGACACACAGTACATTCTCTATCAACATAATTGTGTTTTGCAGGTATTGTTTGTTGTTCAGTTAAAACAGTATTGCATACCTTACAATGCGAGCCGTCGGTCAACCCCACCTCGGTGCAAGTTGCCGCATATCCTTTGTCTGTAACAGGAGTATGTCCATTTGCGGGAATTGTTTTCTTTTCTTCAAGAATTGTATTGCATATCTTACAATGCGAGCCGTCTGTTTTGCCTTCATCCAAGCAAGTTGCCGCATATCCTTTATCTACAACAGCAATATGATTGCATTCATTTGGCGATATAAACTTGCCTGCTATATTATATGTATTATCAATTTCTTTGAATAATTTATCCAAAGCGTTCAAACAACCACCAATTCGCTTATAACATTTTTCACCGATATTGTCTTTTTCAAACATTTTACTCGCTGATTGCCAATTATCGGCGTAAGTAATTTGTCCAGAGCAACTAATATTTTTATAGTCAGATATTTCGGTTAAAGTTATATAATTTATATTTCGAAATGTAAAACCAGCAGTATAATAAGCCGACTTGCTTGAAGTAATGCCAACAAATTGGTATTCGTACTCACCCAAATATGTTGCATTTGTAAGCGGCTGATTTAATTTAACTTGAATAGCACCTTTATATGTGCATTGGTATACACCACCTAAATAGGTATCGCTTTGATTTTCAATTACAGCGAAAATAATTTGAAATGATTTATCTTTGGGCGTATATTTAATTGAACTGCCATTAGAAACTACGCCATAATCCTTTGACGACGTAATTATGTAACTATCGCCCACTTCTAATCCGTTTTCTTTGAAGTAATTTTCAATTAAAGCATAATCGCACCCCGAAGCAAAATATAATTCACTTTCGGAAAGGTAAGTAATATTATTAGTATCTTGGTTTGGTATGTCTGTGTTATCATTATTATCGGTATTATCACAGCCTACCAACATCAAAAGACAAGCAACCATTGCTAAAAGAAGTGGAACCATTTTTTTCATAAGGAAACCTTCGTAAAATAAAAAGTGCGCCTACCGAAGTAAACGCACAAAAAACGCAAACTCCGACTGTCGCCAAACAAGTTTATATGCAGTGCGGGTAATCGTCCACATAAATGGAATTTGCATTTTTACCAAATTCAAAATATGGACGACACGAAAAAAGGATATACCTATTCTGTTGAAAAAAGCCCGTACTCCTAATTAGGGCATATAACTTGTTTGGCATAATTAGTATAGCATATTTCAAAGCAAAAGTCAATGCTTTTACAAAGTCAATTTAAAAAATGGCACTTTGGCGGGTGCTTGACTTATACAAGCGCGACGCTTCGCGTCGCGGTCAAGCACCCGCCAAACAAACTTACTAAACTCGGATAAAAAGGTCAACTCAAAGCCGAGCGAAACGGGGCGTTCGCCGCTAAACCGCTTGGCGAATCGCCACATAATTCTTCGCACGGCGGCTAAATTTTGAGTTTCATTCCTTTTATATCTTCCGAGTGTTTTCGGTTATGTTTTGTTTCTGGCGGAGTTTCCCTGCGCCGTCCTTTTTTACTACCGCAAAAACCATTTTTCAGTCCTGTTCGAGTATGACTTTACTCCCTGAAAACGTCAAAAATCCACGCAAAACCTATTTCAACCCATTCACGCTTTTTCGCTTTCGCGGCATAAAACCGTCTGCAACTGCTACGGACAAAGAGATACGAACACACCTATACGAACCCCGAAAAGACCGAAACAACGGCACGCCGACAGCCAAAAACGCAGATAAAACCTGAATTTTTGCAAAAGAAAAAACCTAAATCAAACACTTTCGTATTCGATTTAGGTTTTGCTTGGCGGAGCAGGTGGGATTCGAACCCACGAACGGTTGCCCGTTACCTGATTTCGAGTCAGGGCCGTTATGACCACTTCGATACCGCTCCACAGCCTACCGAATTATTCTATCAAAAAAGCGGGCAATTGTCAACTGTTTTTTTGCCGTAAACTATAATTTATTATGCTCTGCTTCCGACTGTCCGTGTCAAATACCTTTACCTTGACATGTGCTTTGATTGGACAAAATCGTATCGACTTATTATTCGTAACGTCAATCGACAAACTCTATTTTCAGCTAATATCTAAATGATATTGACGTAAAACAAGCTCATTAACCGGATTTCGCTTTATTAAAACCATGGCGGCAAGCATAGTATCCGAACATCTTGTCAAGGATAGAACTATCAGCTCTGACATAAACGGTCAAAACGTTGAAGTATTTTTTCGTATCTGCAATCCGACATTCTGCGAAACATAGTTAAAATTTTACTTAGCGCATTACGAACAAAGCCAATATCGGAAATTTTTAAACTATATGTTTTTACGCAAAGTCTTATTTTGCTTAAGTGTCGACGGCATACCGATGTACCGTATGTTGTTTAACTAATTCAGACTTGGCAGAACCATTGTTTTTACATTTAAAATTTGTAACATGCGTGCTTAACCGACAAAAATATAATTCGGTTTTATGCTCGATTTCTCTACTATCAAGAGTCAATGCTGCAATTTAAAGCGGCAACTATTCTATTAACAGCAGCAGTTTTTGAACTGTAATGCAAATAAGTCTTTACACGTAAATAAAAACGCAAAACGTATATTAAACAATATTACGATTCGCTGTTTTTTTATTGCTGATTGCTTGTAGACAAAGCAAGTTTGCTTTCTGCAAACTCTTTATTTGTCTTTTTTATAAGCGGGAAATAGATACAAGCAAAAATCGCTATAGTCAAAGCCCAGCTTATCGGATACACTACAAAAATCATATTAAGCGTCGGGCTATACGGATAAATAAATTTAATCCATATTATTCTAAACACGCAACTGCCCGCCAAGCTTACCAGCATAGCAATGGTAGATCTACCCAATCCTCTAACGGCATTACTAAACACGTCCATGATTCCGCACAAAACATACGACATCGAAAGTATCATCAGCTTTTCGCTACAGATCTTAAGGACTTCGGTATCGGACGACATAATCGAACACAGCTGATAACGCAACGCCATTACCAATGCTCCCATTATCGCCCCTATACCTACGGCATAAAGCATGGAAATACGCACCGATTTGCGCATTCGTTCTACGTTACCGGCGCCGTAATTTTGGCTGACGAAAGCAAGAGCCGACAATGAAACCGAATATGTAGCGTTGTAAATAAAGCCTTCCATTTGGCTGGTTATCGTATTCGCCGACATTGCTGCCAATCCGAAAGTGTTTATGGTAGATTGAATTATTACGTTGGAAATCGAAAAAACGCAGCCTTGCAAGCCTGCCGGAACACCGATTTTTATCATATCGACAAGTTCACGTTTGTAAAAACGCATATATTTAAACTCTAATTTGCAGTAACCTTTTTCTCTCGCTATGGTAACGATGCACAGCGTTGCGGAGACGGCTTGAGAAACCACGGTAGCAATAGCAACGCCTTCGACGTCCCATCCTACAACAAGTACGAAGAATATGTTAAGAATGACGTTTGCAACTCCGCCGATTACCAAAAATATCAAAGGTCTGAAAGTATCGCCTACCGCCCTAAGAATGGATGCCGCAAAGTTGTACAGCATCATAAAGGGCATACCCAAAAAGTATATGGTAAGGTAAACCGTCGCTTTGTCTAATGCCGCCGCATCTACGTGAGTCCATTCCAAAAATCTTCTCGCCATTATCGTACCGATTACAGCCAAAAAGATGCCGACCAGAACGCTCAGAACGACTGACATGCCTACGGTGCGTTTTGCGCTCTCTCTGTCCTGCATTCCCACACACCTTGCAATAAGCACGTTTGCGCCCACCGAAAGTCCCACAAAAAGTCCTATGACGAGGTTTACTATAGCTCCGGTCGAACCTACCGCAGCAATAGCCAAATCTCCATCCTGCGCAAATATTGAAAGAACGGCAACATCAGCGGCGTTAAACAACAACTGTAAAATATTAGTCGCAATAAGCGGTAAAGCATAAATAATAATCTGCTTGTACAAATTACCCTGCGTCATGTTCATTTCTTTACTTTTTCTCATACGTACATTTTAACATTAAATACGCCTAAAGTCAAAGATTTAATCGGCGATTATTATGTATGTAATGTGAATGTATTACGAGCTTTACACACGGTATAATCGGCAATGCCGAATCAATTGCATTGCCGCACTTTAGTCCTGTTAGCTGTCGATAAACGTTTTTAAAGCCAAGCAATTCCTGCGGCTGCATGTCGTCACCTTTTCTATAATAATTCAAAAATACTTTATTCTGATTTTGCGACGTTAACATACGTTGTTATCAAAATTTTATGCGCATTAAATAGCGGCATATCGTTTAATGTTATATTGATAACACTTCGAGTCGCACCATACTCATCTACATCCTTATCCGCTTGATTATAAATTAGAAAAGTAAACTAATTCGAGCAAAATCGCCGGACATAAGCTAGGCGAATACGTTTATTTTACTTCTGTCGTTTTAAAATAAGCTTGCACGACTTCCTTACTAATTTATAAGAATAAGTTTGGATTTCTCATATACGTCCGCAAAAATCGATAACGAAATTAATCTTCGCTCACAGCTTCCGAAAGTCTGTAATACTCACCGTGTTTTGCCATAAGTTCTTCATGCGTACCTTGCTCGACAATTCCGTCTTTGTCCATAACCACTATCAAATCGGCTTTGCGCACGGTAGAAAGTCTGTGCGCAACGACAATGGTTGTTCTATTTTTACTAAGTTCGTTAAGCGCCGATTGCAGATGCGCTTCGGTCACGTTATCGAGAGCGCTTGTCGCTTCGTCCAATATAAGTATCGGTGGATTTTTTAAAAACGCTCTCGCTACGGAAACTCGCTGTTTTTGACCTCCGCTAAGTTTGACGCCCCTTTCACCCACATAAGTATCGTACCCGTCCGCCAGCGAACAGACATACTCGTGAATGTCGGCTCGCTTTGCAGCCTCTACTATTTCGTCCATAGTCGCATCCGGTTTTCCGTATGCTATATTTTCTTTTATAGTACCGCAAAAAAGAAAAACGTCTTGCGCAACTATTCCGACCAGGCTGCGAAGATCTTTTGCGGAAACGTCGTTTATGTCCACACCGTCTATCGTTATCTTGCCGCTCTGAGCCTTATAAAACCGAGGCAACAAATGACACAAAGTCGTTTTTCCTCCACCCGAAGGTCCTACCAGCGCCACGGTTTTCCCGTTAGGCACAGTGAGAGTGAAGTTCTCGATTACATTATTGCCGTTGTCGCCCTTATATGAAAAAGTAACGTTTTCGAACTTTACGTCCCCTTTTACGTCTTTGAGCGGTATCGGATTTTCGCAATCGGTTTCGCCTTTTATGTCCATCACTTCCAAAAATCTGACAAAACCGGTCATACCGTTTTGAATTTGTTCGAATACGTTTGCAAGCGTACGAATGGGATTGATTATCATGGTTGTGTATAAAACATACGCAACGAAGTCGCCGTTATCAATCCAATCTTTATACAAAAACAATCCGCCGGCAGTAATTGCTGCGAGATACAAAAAGTCGTTAAAAAAACCCAAACCGCTTTGAAATACGCCCATTGCTTTATACGCCGAAGCTCGTGCTTTCATAAATTCTCCGTTACGTTTGTTGAATTTCTTGACTTCGGTTTCGGAAGCGTTGTAGGCTTTGGCTACTCTTATACCTGATACTGCGGACTCGACCTCGGCATTGACTTCAGCCATTCCTTCTCTGCTTTTACGCATAGCTTTGCTCATATTTCTTCTTGTTTTTACGGCAAAAACTATCATTACGGGAAGTATAGCAAGAACAATCAGCGCAAGATATACGTTTACGGAAACGCAAAGCATGGCAACCGCTCCGATAATCGTGATAGTTGCCGTAAGAGTATCCTCGAAACCGTGATGCGCCAGTTCGGACACGTCAAACAAATCGTTGGTTATTCTCGACATAATGGCACCCGTTTTATGCTCGTCAAAGTACGAAAAAGACAGCGTCTCGATATGCTCGAAAAATTCACGACGCATATCGCCCTGAATACGTACGCCCAAAACATGTCCGTAATACTGTACACAATAATTAAATATTGCCTTGATACAAAAAATTACGAGCAGAATACCGCACCACATCAGCATCGTATACAGCATTTTGTTAGGCGCATACGTGTTAATTACGTTTTTTGCGACAAACGGATAAAACATATTGCAAGCCGCAATCATCAACGAACAGACTATATCGAATGCGAACAGTTTTTTATGCGGTTTGTAATAAGAAAAAAAACGTCTTATCATACAATTTTTCCTTGGCTTTATTAGGTCTTATATAAGTTAAGGCAACATCATCCTTTTCGTTTGTTATTTTATCACAATTCATACTTACAGTCAAACAAAACAAGCATACTGCCGTTATACAAAAATCAGCGGGCTTCCATTGACAAAATTATTTGTAAAAATGTATAATATTCGCATTGTGACAAATTTTATTCAGGAGGTAGTTATGTACGGAACTTTTTGGGCTTTGGTGCCTGCATTGATAGCGATAGTAGTTGCGCTTCTTACAAAAGAAGTATACATATCGCTTTTTCTTAGTATTATAATAGGAGCTTTGTTTGTAACGGAATTCAATATAGCTCATGCGATTCAAAAAGTGTTTGTAGAAATGGCTGCCGCATTCGGCGCAGAGTACGACGGAGGAAATTTATCGGGTTCGGGCAACGGAGGAATTATAATCTTTATATTGGAGTTAGGCGTTTTGGTTGCGCTTATGAATAAAGCCGGCGGAGCTAATGCTTTCGGTAAGTGGGCAATGAAAAAAGTGACCACTCGTAAAGGCGCTCAAATTGCTGCCACCGGACTGGGTTGTATGTTATTTGTTGACGACTATTTCGGTCGTCTCGCCAATGGTTCGATAATGCAACCCATTACAGACAAATTTTACGTTTCGCGCAGCAAACTTGCTTATATCGTAGGAGCGGTTTCCGTTTCGATTTGCATCCTTATGCCCGTATCGAGTTGGGCAAGCGTAATCGGCGACACAATCGACGCCGGTAACGGAACGGAAGCTTTTTTGTACACAATACTGTGCAATTTTTACCCCTTCCTTATGCTTGCTTTTTTATTTGTATCGATTTCGCTCGGAATAGACCTGTTTGGTATACGAAAACAAGAATTAACCGCCCTTAGGACAAAGGACGTAACTTGCGGATTAAAAGCCACAAGCAGCGATGAAAAGATAGAAATTTCAGGCAAAGGAACGCCGCTTGACTTGATTTTACCTGTCGGCGCTCTTATTGTCTCGGTATGTTGCATGTTGTTCTTTGCAAACACGGACACGAATACCGCTCTCGCATGCGGCGGCTGCATAGCGATAATATTTACAATGATACTTTATCTCCCTCGCAAACTTATGTCTTTAAGACAATTTACGGCATGTTTCGGAGAAGGATTTAAGTCGATTGCCGAAGTGGTAATAATTCTCGTCTTTGCCTGGACTTTGGTTCGCATGTGCGAGGCGCTCGGAATGAAAGAATTTATCGAAACGATCGCCGACAAAATGCTCGGTCTGACTTGGCTTTTGCCTGCCATATTCTTCTTATGCGCAATGGGAATTTCTTTTTCCATCGGCACGAGTTGGGGTACCTTCCTTATTATGGTACCCATAGTGGTAGATTTCGGTCTTAGCGGTTCCACACACTGGTTGACTATCGCTGCCGTTTTGTCAGGTTCGGTATTCGGGAATCAGGTTTCTCCCATTTCGGACACTACTATTTTATCTGCGTCCGCATGCAAAGCAAATCACCTCGAATACGTAAAAGCGCAAATGCCGACTGCGCTGATTATAGCTGCTATCGCCCTGCTTTCCTTCCTTGCAGCCGGACTTTCGAACACAGTATGGGTAGGTTGGATAGTAGCAATCGTATTATTAGGCGCATTTATCACAACAGCGTATTTTGTATTAAAACGCAAAAACGAGATTATGCCTAATATAAAATTATCTGATCTACATAGCGACGAGAAAAATTCGCAAATCGCAGCCTGATGCGGAGCTCGACCAAACGGAGCAAAAACGGTAACGGTTAGTTTGTTATCGTTATAAAAACAAATAATAACACAAAAAGAGACAAGCGCAACCGATTCGTTTCTAAGACAGATAATCTTAGCGAGCGCATCGAAAACGCTTGTCTTTTTAATTTATTCCAATATTACATTTTAAACAATAAATATTGTCCTCTTATCGTTTTGCAAAACCCATTATGCCTAATGCAGCTGCTCTATGTTAAAGTCAAGTTGGCGCAACACCTCATACAACACTATTGCTACCGAGTTAGACAAATTTAGCGAGCGGCACACTCCGTTCATCGGTATACGCAACGCCGTTTCGGGATTGTCATAAACAAGTTGCGGAGGCAAACCTTTGGTTTCCTTGCCGAACAGTAAAAAACAACCGTCTTCAAACTTTATGTCGCTGTAACGCTTCTTTGCTTTTGTCGAACAATAATAAAATTTGCCGCCGCTGTTCTTTTCAAAAAATTCGTCCAAGGAATCGTAATACGATATGTCAACTTTGTCCCAATAATCGAGCCCGGCACGCTTAACGGTCCTATCGCTTATTTCGAATCCGAACGGTCTGACAAGATGCAGTTTAGAACCTGTACATGCGCAAGTCCGAGAAATATTGCCGGTGTTTTGCGGTATTTCCGGCTCTACCAATACTATATTTATCATGCGATTATATTTACGAGTCTTCCCTTTACTACTATCACCTTTTTGGGTTCAGTGGCAATATAGCCTTTTTCTTTCGCCTCTTTTACTGCGCCGGATTTAATTCCTTCTTCGGTAAGCTCCGACGAAATCATCATCTTTCCTCTGATCTTACTGTTAACCTGCACGACTATTTCCACTTCGTCTTTAACGAGTTTGCTCTCGTCGCATTTAGGATATTCAAAATCGAACACCGTCGGCTTAAAGCCCATACGTTCGTGCATTTCTTCGGCAAAATGCGGTGCAAACGGCGCCATGACTCTTATAAGTCTTTCCGCAGAATCAAACATAAGTCCGCCCACTCCGCTCACTTTGTACATTACGTTGACAAGTTCCATTATTCTTGCCAAAGCAGTGTTAAAGGAGAAAACCTCAAGGTCTTCGGTTACTCGTTTTATACAATAATTAAGAGCATACTCAAGTTCTTTTGCCTGCGCCGCATCGGTTACGGGCGTACCTTTTTGCTCGACGGAAGCGTCGCAAATTCGTTCCACTCTGTCCAAAAATTTGCCAATCGATTTTATTCCGTCATCGTTCCACGGACCGCCTTCGGTATATGAAGCAAGGAACATTATATACATACGGAACACGTCTGATCCGTATGTCGAAACATAGCTGTCGGGCGTAACCGTATTACCCTTGGACTTACTCATCTTTTCGCCGTCTTTGCCCAGTATCAAGCCCTGATGCACCAACGAAAGGAAGGGTTCGTCAAAGTCGAGATATCCCATATCTCTGAGCGCTTTGGTTATAAATCTTGCATAAAGGAGGTGCATACAAGAATGCTCCGCTCCGCCGATGTATTTGTCTACGGGAAGCATCTCGTCAATGATTTTTTTGTCGAAAGCCTTATCCTTGTCTTTGGAATCGGGATAACGCAAATAGTACCAACTGCTGCACACAAACGTGTCGAGAGTGTCTGCGTCTCTCTTCGCATCTCTTCCACACTTTGGGCAAACGCAATTCATAAATCCTTCGTGCTTGCCGAGCGGCGACTGCCCGTCCGGCGTAAAGTTTACGTCATAAGGCAATTTTACAGGGAGTTGATCCTCGGGTACTGCGACGGATCCGCAGTGCGGGCAATGTATGATAGGTATGGGAGCGCCCCAGTACCTTTGACGAGAAACAGACCAGTCCCTAAGACGATAATTAACTTTTATACCGCCTTTACCCAGTTCTCCGAGACGATTAAGCACCGCTTTTTTTGCTTCTACGGTAGTAAGTCCGTCAAATTCGCCGCTGTTAACGACTATACCGTACTCGATGAAAGGCAGCTCTCCTTCCTCATCTTTGCCTCTGACCACCCTCGTTACGGGAAGATTGAACTTTGCGGCAAACTCAAAATCCCTGGTATCGTGTGCGGGAACGCCCATGACTGCGCCCGTTCCGTAAGTAGAAAGGCAATAATCCGCAATCCAAACGGGAATCTGCTTACCTGTTATAGGATGAGTGCAATATGCGCCCGTAAATACGCCGGTTTTTTCCTTTGCCGTCGATAATCTGTCTATATCGCTGCTTTTGCTAGCCTGCAGCTTGTAAGCTTCCACGTCGGCCTTTCGATCGGGCGTAGTGATTTTGTCTACAAGTTTATGTTCGGGGGCTAGCACTACATAGCTTACGCCCATGAGTGTATCTGCTCTTGTAGTAAACACGGTAATCTTATCATCGCCTATATCGAATACCGCTTCGCCACCCTCGCTCCTGCCTATCCAGTTTCGTTGCATAGTTTTTGTCTTTTCCGGCCAATCAATCGTATCGAGTCCGGAAATAAGTTCGTCCGCATAGTCGGTTATTTTTAAAAACCATTGCTTCATGCTCTTGCGCACGACTTCACAACCGCATCTTTCGCACTTGCCGTCGACAACCTGTTCGTTTGCAATAACGGTATTACAGGAAGTACACCAGTTTACCGGGGACTCCTTTTGATATGCAAGTCCGTGGTTGAAAAGCTGGATAAACAGCCATTGAGTCCATTTGTAATAATCGGGCGAGCAGGTGTACAGTTCGCTGTTCCAGTCAAACATCGCACCGAGCGAACGCAACTGCTTTTCCATAGTCTTTATATTCTTAAGCGTACTGTCTTCGGGGTGCACGCCGGTCTTTATGGCATAATTTTCCGCAGGTAAGCCGAAAGCATCGAATCCGACCGGTTGAAAAACGTTATATCCCTGCATTCGCTTAAACCTGGCAAAAGTGTCGGACGGCGCATAATTGTACCAATGTCCTACATGCAGGTTAGACCCGGAAGGATACGAAAACATCTCCAAAACGTAATATTTCTTTCCCGTTCTGTTTTTATCGAAATCGTTTATTCCGTTATCTTCCCAAAATTTGTTCCACTTTTGTTCTACTGAAACTATATCCATTGTAAACCTCTTATCTTGCTAATGCAATAACTATAACACTTTGTAAATAAGACTGTCAAGCATTACGGTTTCTTTGACGACCGAGCAGACTGATTTACTCACATTCGGCGAATGCCTAACAATAAAAAACGGCAAAAACGGTTATACGCTTTGCCGTCGATTATTGCCGACTTACCCGATTTATACGTGTCTCATACCGGAACATACACTGCCATAAGCAACCAATTGTTTTGCGAACGTTTTCTTAACGACACACACGCCTTGAACTCTTTGTACTTTCCGTCGCTGCATTTAATACGCAAAATATACGACGGATTGTCGCCGGTGACCGTTGCCCGATTTAAAACCTTTAAAACTCTTTCCCTGTCATCGGGATGCACAAAATCAAAGTGCGCATATTTATCGTCTTTCTCGCCTACGATACGTCCGATAAATTTTTGGTACGCCTTATTTAAAAACCACGTATCTATATCCACCCCGTTAAAAGCGAAAAATCCTGCGCCGCACGGCAAGTCGTTAAGCAATTCGATTTCCACGTCTCGTCTTTCTATCGAAGTATTCGTACCCGAATAATATACGTTAAGAAATTTCTCGTCGTCTGCGCCTACCGTAACTTTACACTTAAGTTTGACCGGCAAATAACTGCCGTCTCCGCAACGAAGACGATAGACTCGGTCTATCCCGTCCCCGCTCTCGAACGCCTTTAAAAATGCCTCACGAGCAAGCGGTATATCGTCGGGATGCAATCCTTCTATGGCGTTTTTCCCGTAAACTTCGGCAAATTGTTCGTCAGTCATACCGATTAGCGACTTTGTTGCGTTATTAAGGTATATGGGCATCAGTCTTCCGTCCGACATCAATTTAAGTCGAATAAAGCTCTCGGGTATATCGTCGAGCAGTTTTGCCATAGACTGCTTTTCGCTTTCTATGGATTTTGCCAAATCTTTGCGAATTAGTAACACTGTTATGTAATCACCTAACGGAACTATATGCTTTATACGGTCAATTTCTTTGCTCGGATTATTTACCGCCATGAATCCGATTACAGCACCGTCCCTCATCAACGCCGAAAGTATCACCGACCTGACCGCACTGCCGTCAAAAAGCGTTTTCAATGCAGGTACAGAAAATTCGCTCTCATTGTCCGCAAAAATGAATTTTTCACTGCTCGTCTTTTTAACCAACTCGCAAACAATATCGGCAGAAAGGGTTCTTAGCCTATTTACGTACTTTTGAGATTCGGAATCGCCAACTTCGTAAGTATTTTTAACAGACGTTTTGTTCTTGTCCAATTCTATTACGTAAGCCCCGTCACCGCCGAAATACGATGCCGTTTTTTGCAAAATGTGCGTTATGGCTATATTACAGTCCGGCTGGGCGGACATCTCGTTTGCCGCTTCGTTAAGAATCTTTAATTGACCGTCTACTTCTTTACCTGCGGTAATGTCCTGAACTACGCTCATCAGCGTTTGTCTGTTTACGCTTTCCAGACTCATGGGTACATTTGTCCATCTCGTCCAAATAACGGTGCCATCTCGCTTAACACATCTACACTCGCAAACTTTGCAGCCCGAACCAATTGAAAGTTCACATAATTTTTCGGACAGCAAACTCTTGTCATCCGGAAATATCAAATCGGCAACACTGACAGATTCTGCTCGATACTGTTCTCTCGTATATCCGAACATTTTGTAAAAACCGTCGTTTACAAACACGACGTACATATCCAAAAGCGAACGTACAACGGCAACTATTACTCCACCGTCAAAATTATCCACTATCGAAGCAAGTTGAGTCGAAGCATCTCGCTTAGCTATTTCGGCAAGGCGTTGTTCGGTCTGATTGACCATAACGCCGTACATCAAAAACGTATCGTCCGCTTTTGCAATATTTCTAAGCGTCACTCGCACGTACTCAACTGCATTTCCGCTATGTATCTTATATTCTCCAGAAACCTGTCTGTCGGAAGAAATACATTTTTTGATATCGTTTAAAAATTTGATTTTATCGTCTGCGTACAAATAATCGGAAAAAGTCAGGTTTTTTATGTCGGCAGGATCTATCTTAATCGAACCGAACTGCTTAACGTATTCGTCGCTGGTACGCAGAACTTCGGTTACTCCGTTACGATATTCGAATATGCATGCTCCGCCCACGTAGCTGTTAAAGATAAGAGTTTCCATGGACTTCGGATCCCAAAATTCGTTGTTATTCAAATTTTTGAGCGTCTGTAATCTCGACATGACGTATTCTTTGTTTTCGTTGCAAAACAGTTTTTCGTATTCGTCGACCGGCAAAGGCTTGGAGTACAAATAACCTTGAATATAATAACAGCCTACCGACTTTAAATAATCGGCGTCTTTAACGTCCTCGACTCCTTCGGCAATAACCGTCATTCCGAGCCATCTCGCCATCCTGACTATAGACTCGACTATGTTACCGGCTCGCTGCGCATTGCCGCCGCCCTCAAAAAACTTCATGTCGAGTTTCAGAACGGAAGCGTCAACGTCTTTAAGCGAATTAAGCGACGAATAACCACTGCCGAAATCGTCTATCTCCACTACGTAACCGAGTTTTGCCAACTCGTTTGCTTTTGAAATTATCTCCTTCGTCGACTCGGAAAAAGCGGATTCGGTTATTTCCAGTCTAAGCATGTCGACTGGAATATCGTACTTGGACGTAATGGCCGTTATTACGTCTATAAAGTCGTCGTGCAATATGTCCCGTCTCGAAACGTTTACAGACACTGGAACGGGATTTTTCCCTTCGTTCATCCATTTGCGCAGCAATATGCACGCTCGCTCCCAAACGTATTTGTCGAGTTTGTAAATAAAATCGTTTTCTTCGAAAACCGAGATAAATTTACCGGGTAAAACATATTTTCCGTTTTTTAGCCAACGCACCAAAACTTCAGCGCCCATTATTGCGCCTGTCGCATGATTGTACTGAGGCTGAAAAAACAACTTAAACTCGCCCGAAGCGAGAGCGGTATTCATATCTTCGACAATCAACTGGCGCCTTATGAGGTAGTCCAACATGTCTTTGTCAAAGACGGATATTTCTTTGTCGTACGAATTTCGCACAAAATTAGCGGCAATGCGAGCTCTGTCGAACATCGTCATTACCGAATCGTCTTTGTTTTCTACAAAATATCTGCCCGTTCTTAATCGTATAGGCTGACTAAGCACATCGGGATGATGTATACGTTCATGGGCGTCATTCATTTCTTTCGATTCGACGCAGTTATGCGGATAAAGCAACGCAAAATTATCTGCGAACAATCTACCGCAAATTCCCCCTGCCGCATCCGCAAAATCTTTTATCACCGAAGCCACATATTTAAGTACGGCATCTCCGACGCCTATGCCGAATCTATCGTTGATTATTTTAAAATTATCTATATTTAAAAAAGAAAATACGTAATAGCCGTCGCTGTTCCCATCGATAAGCATGCGAGCGATTTTAAAAAAAGTATCCTGATCGAAAACGCCGGTTAGAGGATCGAAACTTTCGTAAGCAACATTTAAGCCGGTCGGCTTGTTATTGTTACCACCGTCGTTCATAATAATTTTAACCTCCGCATTTCTTTAAAGCTCTGCTACATTATAACACGGATACAACATTAAAGCAAGCGCCTATCGACGGTTTGCACCTATAATAAAAATAAACACTTATGCAAAATTCAACCGACACTTGCACATAAAAATAAGCTCGCAGCCTACAACAACCACGAGCTTAAAGCAATTTAAATTTTACCACTAACGCACTCTTTTTACCGCAGTTTTCCATCCTTCCAGCAACGCAACTCTCTTTCTCTCGTTGGCGGACGGATAAAACACGTCGTCTCTGCGAGTCAGCTCGGTAAGCTGCGCTACCGAGGAAAACATACCGCACTTGAGAGCAGACAAATAAAACACCCCTAACGTAGTAACTTCGGCATTTTCGGGGCGAATTACGGGTGCCGCAAGCATATCTGACTGGAACTGCATCAAAAAATCGTTTGCGGTTGCACCGCCGTCCACCTCTAAAGATAATATCTTTTTGCCTGCGTCTTGCTCCATGGCAAACGCCACGTCACACACCTGGTAAGCAATGCCCTCGAGCGCAGCTCTCACGATATGATCTCTGCCTGTTCCTCTCGTAAGCCCTACTATCGCAGCCCGAGCGTCGCCGTCCCAATACGGCGCACCGAGTCCGGTAAACGCAGGCACAAGGTATACGCCGCCGTTATCGCCGACATTTAAGGCACATTGTTCGCTTTGCGCTGCCGTATCGATAATCTTAAGTTCGTCTCTTAACCATTGTACGGTTGCTCCGCCCATAAATACCGACCCCTCCAATGCGTATTGAGGCTTTTCCGATATTGATGCGGCAAGAGTAGTCAAAAGTCCGTTTTTGCTGCTAATCGCCTTATCTCCGGTATTCATGAGCATAAAACATCCCGTGCCGTAAGTCGTCTTAAGCATACCTTCGCCTACGCACAAATGCCCGAACAACGAGGCTTGCTGGTCACCTGCTATTGACAATACCGGTATACGAAACTCTGTAGCGTATCCGTATTCGTGCGACGACGGATAAACTTTCGGCAACATACATTCCGGTATGTCGAAAATCTTTAACAGGCTCTTATCCCATCGCAAATTATGTATGTCGTACAGCATGGTACGAGAAGCGTTGGTGTAATCGGTCGCATGAACTTTTCCACCCGTGAGTCTATACAGAATATAACTGTCTATAGTTCCGAAAAGCAACTCGCCTTTTTGCGCCCGTTCTCTTGCTCCGGCAACGTTGTCAAGTATCCACTTTAGTTTAGTAGCCGAAAAATAAGCATCTATTTTTAATCCTGTCTTACTATAAATCTCGCTACCGTATTGTTTTTCCAACGACTTACACAGCCCTGCCGTGCGGCGACACTGCCACACTATCGCATTATATGCGGGCGTACCGCTGCGATCCCAAACAACTGTAGTTTCTCTTTGATTTGTAATGCCGATGCCCTCTATTTCCTTTATCGAAACATCAGCCTTAGTCAAAGCGTCCACAGCCGTAACTATTACGGAATCGTAGATTTCTTCGGGATTGTGTTCTACCCAACCCGGATGAGGATAATACTGAGTAATTCCCTTGGACGCAGAAGAAACGACGTTACCGAAATTATCATACACTATACTGCGTGTACTGGTCGTACCCTGATCGACGCACAAAATATACTTTTTCATATCGACCTTTATTTTTCCCAATCGAACCTATAGTCGAGCTTATACATATCTCTTACCTGACTCAATTCTTTTTGCACGCTTTCTCCTACGGGGATTCCGCTGTCCTTGCGGCTGAGCCAGGTTTCGTACGCCTTTTCGCCAGGAGTGTATATGCGATCGCAGCCGGGAGCTTTTTGCGAATTACGAAGCGCTCTCAGTATATCGCCGGCAGTTTTTCTGAACTCTTTTTCGCCCATAAACGCTTCGGTATTTATTGCAATGAAAAAATGTCCGAGGTGATACTTCTTTTTGCTGCCGTCCTCCGCTACGCCGCTAAGCATTTTTAGGTAATTCCCGCTCTGCAATGCGGCACTGAGAATCTCAACCACGGTCGCATATCCGTATCCTTTGTATCCGGCAAGCTCCTCGCCTATTCCACCGAGCGGCGCCAATGCCGCATCTCCGCTTACTAAAGCCTTTAATATATACTCGGAGTCTGTCAAAGCGCTTCCGTCTCTGCCTATAACCATTCCTGCGGGAGTCGGCTTGCCCTCTCTCGCAAAATACTCTATTTTTCCTCTCTGCGTTATGGAAGTTGCGCAGTCTATGTTAAACGGGAACGGCTCGTCCGTAGGCATGCTTATCGTAAGCGGGTTTGTTCCGAGCATGTTTTCCACGCCGAAAGTCGGCGCTATAGACGGTCTTGCGTTTGTTCCTGTAATACCCACCATTCCGGCTTTCGCACACATGCAGCTGTAATAACCGGCAATTCCGTAGTGCGTAGAGTTACGAACTGCCACCATTCCCATTCCGTATTTTTTTGCTTTCTCGATGGCAATCTCCGTAGACTTATATGCGATGACTTGTCCCATTCCGTCATGTCCGTCCACCACTGCGGTAGTCGGAGTTTCTCTTATTACTTCGAACTCGGTCGTAGGACTCTGAATTCCTGCCCGTATTCTGTCTATATAAATAGGCTTAAATCTATTAACACCGTGCGACGTTACACCCCTTCTGTCTGCTTCCAAAAGCACGTCCACACAGATCTCTGCGTCTTTTTCGGGAACGCCTGCCGCCATAAAAGCAGCTTTGGTAAATTCAGTTGCCGTTTTCCAATCTAAAATCATATTCATAAAAAAGCCTCCTTTCTTTCAGTATACCATCAAAAACGGCTTTTGTCCATAATTTTAGCATAAAACTTTAAAATCGACGAGCATATTATATATCATGAAAACTTTATCTTTATGTGTTATAGTAAAAGACGAAGAACTTACGCTCGAGCGACTGCTATCCACGGCAACATCGTTTGCGGACGAAATTGTCGTCGTTGACACCGGCTCGACCGATAAAAGCAAGCAAATTGCACAAAAATATGCAAACGTATACGACTTTTTGTGGATAGACGATTTTTCTGCAGCCAGAAACTATGCGATAGAACTTTGTACGTGCGACCTTGTAATATGGCTTGACGCAGACGATGTTGTGCCGCAAGAAACAGTAAAGAAAATAAACGAGTTAAAACTTGATTTCGATTGCGACATGGTTATTATGCCATACGAAACTGGAAATCTGCGTTTTTACAGAGAACGAATTTTTCTTAACGACGGATCGCACTTTTTTAAAGGAGAAGTCCACGAAGCCATAGAATTAAAAGGCAAAATCAAACGACTCGAATGTCCGGTAATACACGATAAAAAGAAAAGCGGCGATCCGATGCGGAACTTGCGTATACTGAAAAAGGTATACGCCTCTCGACCGCTCAATGACAGAGAGTTGTTTTATTACGCAAGCGAACTGTACTTCACCGGCAGCAGCGATGCCAGAAGCGAGCTTTGGCGATTTATAAAATTCTATGGCAGTTACTCTCAAAAAGGTCAAGCCGCCGTTTATCTTTCTTACCTATTAAAGAATGAAACGGACGTCAGACTTGCTCTCGGCGAAGGCGCAGCGCATATCAATTCGGCAGATATTTATACGCTTATCGGCGAAAGCTATATGCGCGAAAAACAGTATCGTCATGCAAAAAACTCATACCTGCAAGCCACCGTTGCCGATGAACAAATCGTTTTCCCCGTTCCCGAACGACAAAATTACTTGCCATACATCAGACTTTGTAAATGCTATTGACACTTAGGAAATAAGCAAGCCGCAAAATATTACAACGAACTTGCTCTCGGAATAAAGCCAAACGACCCGTACGCTTTGTCCAATTCTCGCTTGTTCGATTAAGCCTAGCTCTACCGTAACGATAAAGCCTTTTTCTGTATATTATGTATAGAACGACAAAGGAGGTATTATGTGTAATTGTTGTGATTCGGATAACAAACGATTGCCTGTGAGGGGTCCCACCGGTCCCACAGGTCCGAGAGGAATAGCAGGTCCTATCGGTCCTATCGGACCCACCGGCCCGGCAGGCTTAAGTATAATCGGCCCTACCGGTCCTACCGGTGCTGACGGGGCGACGGGCGCTACGGGTCCTACCGGTCCTGCCGGTGCTGACGGGGCGACGGGTGCTACGGGTCCTACCGGTCCCACCGGCCCCACCGGCCCCACCGGTCCCACGGGTCCCACCGGAGCAGCTGCAGAGACCGCTGTCGCCAGTTTTTATGCCGCTAACGGAGGACCCTCTTTGGCTTTTGACGCACCGTCCGTTTATCCTGCTGCCAACAGCGGTATAGCCTATACTTCGCCTACCGCCACACTTACCGAGGGATTGTATCGAATCACGGTATCGTCTAATTATACGTCTACCGACGCCACCATCCCCACCATCACAACAGTAATCGGCGGAACTAATTCTCCCCAATTATCGGCTAGCGGAACTGCTAATTCGAGCGGAACTTTGACGCGAAGTTATGTAATCGACGCTTCGGACGGAACCACCGTTGCGATAAACACAAATCAGTCTGTCAACGTAACGTTTAGCGATACAACCATGACTATAGAAAAATTAAACGTTACGACATAAAACGATTGCAATCGTTTTCGCCTTGATCTGAAGTCAATCGGACCAAGGCGTTTTGCAGTCCGCCCGAGGTTACGACTCCGTGCGTCTTAAATACTTCGGCAAAAATTTAATCGGCAAAAAGCTTTTAGGACAAATTAGCGCAATCGATTGACAGTTTTCCGTTTGTATGTTATTATTGTTTCGGAGGGAGGCAATATGAAACGCAGGATAATGTATTTATCTTTTATAGCGATTTTGTCGTTTTGTTTTTTGCTGTCAGGATGCAATAGCGCAATATCGATAAGTGCGCTGCACATAGGCGGCAGCGAGATCTCCAAAGACGCATTTCTCGCCGAAATCGCCGAGCGAGAAGCGTACAACGACAGACAATTTATATCAGAGCAATGGTACAGAGTTAAGATGCAAACTTTGTCCGACAAGGAAAGTTCGGACAACAAAAATTCCGATAACAGCTACCTTTCCATTTCCGGCAACGTTATGCTCTCTTCTCTGCAATTTCGTTCAAAATTCCGTTTTTCGGTTAATTCCGAATCGTTCAACTCACAAGACGACGGAACCGAAATAACAAAGAACAAGCTGTCCGGACAGGTAACTTGCGTAGACGGAGAAATATACACCAAATTAAAGGATACTGATTATCAAAAAAATAGCGGCGGTATCAAAAAATCAGATAACGTAACGTATTTTTGCGATACGTTAACCGACAACAGCGACATTAACGACATTATAGAACTTATAAAGAACTTCGACGTAGCCGCCCTTTTAGACGGATATATCGATTCTTACCGATTCGAAACCATGTCCTTTTTCAGAGTTCCAGACGGTTATGCTTTTTCATTAAGCGGCGCAGACAAAGTACAGCTTGTCGTAACGTATATGGAAGGCTCTTCCAGAGTTAAAACTCTTTCGCTTTATCTATTTACGGACAAAAGCAGCGACTCTCTTGCCTCTTCTACGTCTACAAAATTAGAAATCAGTGCGTCTACGTCGAGACGAATTTCTGCACCGTCCAACAAAGACAAATATAAAATGCGTTAATATAATGAGGTATAAATTTATGAAAAAATTCGTTTGCATTTTAATGGCTCTTCTCAGCGTTGCGGTAGTGTTTGCTTGTTCAAGAGAACCCGAATATAAAAATCCGATTTCCAAAGAACAACTCAGCGAATTTCTCCGAGAAAAACAGTATATTTCAACATCGCCAATAACATTCAAGTTTAGCCTAAATTACGATTCTACCACATACGAAGATCTTCGCTCGGAAGACAATCTGGCTACAAAAAAAATTCTCACCAAACTTTCCGTTTCCGGTCAATACGCTTACGTCAACGGAACGGACGGCGGAGACCGACGCTACAAATACAACGGAAAGTTGCAGGTAAGCACTACATCCCCTTCTATCACGGGATTTGCCAAAGAATCGGGAACCCAACGAGAATCGACTGTGTGTATCGGCAATGACTTTTATCTTGCTTATAAATATTCTCAAAACGACAACGGCGGTGATAAAAGCGGTTCGGGCAAAACAACCGCATATGCAAAATCCGTAATTTATCCGTTTTTAAACCGATTTATGTTTGCCATTCCGCGCGAAGAAGTTTTTGACTTTTCCAAAAACCCCTCGTCATCGCTCAACGACGGAGTTTCCATGTTCATAACAAGCGAAATGCCCATCGAACACTGCTTAAGAACTTACGAAACCGACGATTGCTTTTTCGACTATGTTTTTGCACAAAACAATTCGCTTATACTTATGCAAAGCAATTCCGTCTTTGAAAGAACGAGAACTTACGTCTTTAGCGGAAATAATCTCTCTGCCATAAAAGTAAATTATAAAAGCGCAGAAGAAAACTACGAATTGACTATCAAATACACGGGGTCGATACCGGACATTCAACCGCCGAAAACTCCGTACACGGATTAGTGAATTTTTAAATTATGCGTAATCGCTTAATCGCACGCATCGGTTTTGGCAAAATTTGTAAATCTGAACAGCAAAAAAACGTCGTTTATCAATTAAACGACGTTTTTTTATGGTTCGTAAGCCGACCGAATCCATCAAAATACATGCGATTATATACAAAACTCCGACGGCTAATAAATCATACTTTAATCCGATTATCCGAGCATTATTTCCATCAATGCTTTATCCAAAAAACCAGAGGTTTTTTTGCCGAGCGAAGCGATGTTTTCTATAGTCCCTTCTGCCTCGGGACAAATTATACCCTCTTTCATCTTGGGTGAATTTCCCTTAAGCGCCAAAAATGCGGAGTAAACCGCCGAAAAAGTGCAATTGGCTACCTTTAAGCTGCAAGTCTCTTTAGCTCCGTCGCAAAGCACTCCGAACGTATTTCCGAGTGAATTTTGTATCGCCATGCGCACGTGACTTTCATTTCCGCCCATCATATAGGTAAGCGCTGCGGCAACGCCTGTTCCTGCGATTGCAGCTCCGCAATAAGCGGACAAAACATCGTGTTTTGACTTAATATATATAGCTATCAAACTGCTCAAAAGTACGCACTTTCTTTCCAGTTCTTTCCCCACGTTGAGAGCCTCGGCTGCCGCCATCACCGGTACGGTCGCTATAAGTCCCTGATTTCCGCTACCCGAATTACTCATTACCGGCAAATCGGCTCCCGCCATACGAGCGTCAACCGCAGCGGTGGTGCGTTCAAGTATGTAATCGAGTTTACCGAGCAATTCATAGGCTTTGTCATGCTCTATAATTGCCTTTCCGAGTCGCAAACCGTAATCCTTTGTTAGTCCTTCATCGCTCATACAGCCGTTTACGTCGATAATCTTGTCCACAAATTCCATATCGCCTTTACCGCCGTCAACGTAATCGAATATATCTTTTATGCCGAAATTGACCTCTACCTTTTTCTGTTCCGTCACTGTAGCCGAATCCAAAACGGTACCGTTTAGCTCTTTACGAGTGATAAAGGTATGATAATGGCTGACTTCAACAACCGACTCGTTGCCGTCTTCGGTCTTGATTTTTGCTTTGATATAAAGCGGAGGCACGCCGCTTACGGCTTTTATGCAAACGTTTTTTGAAAATTTTTCGCTTTCCTCTATCTGCTCGGTAGTAAATCCGGCAATTACTTTAAGTCCTTTGTCTGCGTTTCCGTAAAGCGCACCCATTGCTGCGGCGAGTTTTATTCCGTATTTGCCATGCGTTCCCGGCAAGCACACTATCATAGCGTTTTTTATGACGTTTGCAGAAAGCTCGAGCTCTACGGACGTAGGTCGGGATTTGATAAGTTTCGCCGCATTAGCACATGCGTACGCTACCGCTATAGGCTCGGTACAACCCGACGCTTCTATAACTTTGTTCTTTAACACCTTGTCTATCTGGTCCATAATTCCCCCGTAGTCGCAAAAAGCTTAATAAACTACGGTTACTATATCACATTTTTTTGCCGGTGTCAACATTCGCAAGCAACTTTGCTACGTATTCCCTCGCAAAATCGTCCACGTCGCCTGCCCCCATAAAAATTACGGCATCGTAATCGACGGTTTCTTTGCCTAAAAGGCTGTAAAGAGCCTCGAAGTCCGGCACAAACATAAAACCCCCTGCATCAGGAACAAGTCTATCTACGCCTTCTACAAAATTTTCCCTTGCGGCATAAACCGGTAAAACCATAACCTTATCGCAAAGCTTCAACGCAGCTGCGATTTCTTTATAAAACGTTACAGTTCTCGAATAAGTGTGCGGCTGAAAGACTACAGCCGTCCTTTGATAGCTTTCTTTTAATGCTCTGAGCGTACATTCGATCTCGACCGGGTGGTGAGCGTAATCGCTGATATACGTAACGCCGCCAACGGCACCTATCGTTTCCGTACGGCGATCAACGCCGCTAAATTCGCATAACCCTTCGCTTCCTTTCACGCCGATAAAATCGGCTACAGCCAGCGCAGCCAGCGCATCGTAATAATTATGCTTACCTCTTACCTTTAGTCTAACGCTGTCCTTAACCACCCCGTTACGCAATAAAAACAGTATATCGTTATCGATTTTTCCCACATAATCGCAGTCGTCGGTAAATCCGAAAATCAAGGTTTGCTTTCTTCCCTTTATGCCGAAACGTTTTATATCTTCACCGATTAGCGCAGTTTCGCATTTATCGGCAAATTCTCTGAATGCGCTTTGCACGTCGCTAAGCGAACGATAATAGTCCACGTGATCGAAATCTGCGTTAAGTATTACGCCTATAGTCGGATTCAGATGAAGAAAACTCCTTTTGTATTCGCACGCCTCGGCAACGAACACCTTTTTTTTGCCGATTATACCCACCTTGCCGCCTATACTGCCGCCTATAGCCGCAGTGGGTTCGAGCGAACGCAGCGCATACGCTATCATTGCCGTAGCGGTGGTTTTGCCATGAGTGCCGGAAACGGCTATCTTCTTGCCGTAACTGTCCATGATTACGCCGAGAAGGCTTGCTCTGTCCACTATCGGCAATCCCGCTTTTTTTGCCTCTACTATTTCCGGGTTGTCGTCTGTTATAGCCATACTCTTTACTACTAAATCGGCGCCCGCCACAAACTCCGCTTTATGCCCTTTCCGTTTAATGTCAGATCCGTCAACGTCTGCAAAGTCTTCGCATAATTTTGCCAAGAAGCTCATCCCTACTCCGTCAATACCAATAAAGTGAATTTTCATATATACTTTATATGTCACTAAATGAAATTTTGTTATAAGTACGATTTTTGTGTTAAAATACTTGCAAATGTGAATAAACAGTGCTATAATGTGATTATCAATAATAGGTCAGAGGATACAAAAATGAATATTACGGAAACAAGAATAAGGTTGGTCACAAAAGACGACAGCAAGTTAAAGGCTATTGCCACAATAACAATCGACGGCTGCATGATTGTTCATGACATCAAAGTCGTAGAAGGAACCGACGGACTTTTTATCGCAATGCCGAGCAGGAAAATGCCTTCGGGGGAATACAAAGATATCGTGCATCCGCTTAACACCGAAACAAGGGAAGCGCTCAAAAATCTCATCGTAGACGAGTATCAGAAAGCGTTGTCGGCAGATCAATCCGAAAATTGATAAAAACAGCGGTGACTTTTTTTAGGTTGCCGCATTTTTTTGCCCTATTTTATTGCATAAGGCAATAAATTGTGATATAATCTCTTGCGAAAAGTCAAATTTTACCAAGGAGAATACGATGGATAACAAACTTAAGGATTTATTACCGTTACTCACCGCTGTCAGCGGTATCCTTATAGCCGCATTTAAAGACGACATGACGCCTCCGGGCAACTATATTTTGCTCGGACTTTTGGCATTGCTTGTCATTGCCGCATTGGCTATGGTTATAGCCAGATGGGTACGCAACAGCAAAACGATGACAAGTACCGCCATCGTCAGCAAAGCGCGCAAATACAGCCGCAGTCTTATTCGCCTCGCAAAAGCCAACGAAAAACAATTTCGCCGTTGCGATTACAAATATCGCAAAATCAGCGATGCGAAAAAGGCAAAAACCATAGCTAAACATGCAGGAACAGATATGCTTGTTCCGTCAAAAAACACCGATGCGGATGAAATGAAAGAGACACACGATGAAATTCTCGAAAATATTCGAGAGAACTCCGAAACCTTGGCAGATTCCGCTGCGTTAAAACCTTACGAAATCGTATACAGAATTCTCGACAAGGCAAGCGCAGAAAAGATAATAAAGACAAATCACATCATCATCGAAGGCATAAACGACATAGAACGTATGTTGCTGCAACTCGAACAGCATAATAACCGCATTACGCTCGGAAAATACGTTTCCTCCTACGCCGAAGACGAACTTATGCAAGCGAAAGGTTTTGTCGATCTCATTGGCTGGTCAAATATTCTTATAGGTCACACTCGGGACGGCGTAAAGGCAATACATCAAGGCATAGCGCTTCTCGACGAACAACTTGCGAGCCCGTCCATCAAGGCAATGGAACGAATTGCAGACGATAAGAGAGCCAAAATCGCAGAAATAGAAAAACACATAGCTTTTGACGAAATTTCCGAACAACACATTCAAAAGCTCGAGGAAAGAAAGCAGGAACTTATCGATTCGTTGTGCATGCTTATGAAAAGCGATACGGCTAACCGAAAATACAAGCTGCTCCTCTTTAAAGCCAGAGCGTATCGTCATCTCGGCTCGACTTACTACACCTACAGGTATTTCCACGACTCCAAAACTCAGACTTCGCCTAAGGTAATCGAGTATTTGCAAACCTCCAAGAACATTCTTAATTCGCTCAAAGGCAAAATTACTCAAGCCGATTACGACAAGATGATGGACGGGGTGGAAAACAATTACTGGCTGTGTTTGCTCTACGACTACTTGCATTGCGGCAAGAAATGCGCAAAAACGGTGGATGAAGTAACTTCCATCCTTAACGAAGTAAATGCAAAAATAAATACATTTTCCGGCGACGCAAAGCCGGACAAACACAGACTTTTAAAGCTGTACGCCTTGCGCTGTCAACTTAATAAGGCTTTGCAAATAAAAACCGGAGAAATAAACATGGAAGAACTCAGTTCCGACCTTAAGCAAATAGAATCCACGCTTAACAAAAACATCTATTTCGATGACGCAACCGAAGTGTACATAAACGAGAAAATTCAATGTATATTCGAAAACGTCTACGAAGTTTTGCGTTAAACTACGAATGTAATTTATATCAAAAAAAAACGACTCGAACGATTTGAAATGCACCCCAGAAGTTAGACAAACTTATGGAGGTGCATTTTTTATGTC
>ENA-OROK01001033-OROK01001033.1-human-gut-metagenome-genome-assembly--contig:-NODE-1033-length-29008-cov-14.855628_pt1 | contig 29008 bp, 25 predicted proteins | sample MGYA00242127_ERZ509046 | MGnify/ENA primary metagenome ERZ509046 (study PRJEB26280, sample SAMEA2338728) | human gut metagenome | biome: human gut; feature: human-associated habitat; material: faeces... | reverse complement strand
TTCTTTGAATTTATTTCAAATACCTGTTGCAAAACATACCGGAATATGGTATAATTGAGTAAAGTAGTCAATGAGGTGTATTATGGCAGCAAGTTATAAAAAATTATTCAAATTACTGATAGACAGGGAGATGAAAAGCAAGGAACTCGCCGCGCTCGCAAAGGTAAGCCCCGCAACGCTTGCAAAAATGAAAAAAGACGGCGTTTCGGTAAATTCCGACGTGCTTATAAAAATCTGTACGGCACTTGGTTGTACGCTTGATGATATCGTCGAAATCGTGGACGACGAAAAATAATTGCCAAACCTAAGGAAAATATCTTAATTATGACCGTAGTTGTCATGTTTTGTATGATAAAATAAAGAGAAGAGCTGATGAAGAAGACGCAAGAGCAAATACATTATAATATGCAAAGAGTAAAATCCAAAGATTCCGAAATCGAAAAAATTTTGAGAAATGCTTTATGGAATAAAGGATACCGCTATCGAAAAAACGTTAAAGATGTTTTCGGACACCCCGATATTGTTTTTAAATCGAAAAAAGTTGCTATATTTTGTGATAGTGAATTTTGGCACGGTTACGATTGGGAACGTAAAAAGAATGAGATAAAAACAAGACAAGACTTTTGGATTCCGAAAATAGAGCGTAATATGCAACGAGATAAAGAGGTTAATATGAAACTTTCGGAAGAGGGATGGACGGTTTTAAGATTTTGGGGAACGGAGATAAAGAAACAAACGGAAAATTGCGTAAAGGAAATTGAAAAATGTATAAAACGATAGATTTGTGCGCGGGGATAGGAGGAATTCGTAAAGGATTTGAAATGACGGGAAAGTTCAAAAACGTGCTTTCCGCAGAGATCGATTTAAGCGCATGCAAAACCTATGAGCTTCTGTTCGGCGAAAATCCGTTTAATGATTTAACCTCGGATGATTTTAAGAGAAAAGTAATCGAAACGCCTTATGATATTCTTTTGGCGGGTTTTCCGTGTCAAACATTTAGCAGAGCCGGATTGGAAAAGGGGTTTGACGATAGCGAAAAAGGCGTGATATTCTGGCATATCGCCGAAATAATCGAAAAAACGCATCCAAAAGCTTTTTTTCTTGAAAACGTAGATAATCTCGTCAAACACGATAACGGCAGAACTTTTCGGATAATAATAGAAACATTGGAGAAAAAATTAAATTATAAAATTATCGGTGCAAAAAGAGATGAAAATGGTGAGATAAGCTATGATTGGCGAGACTATGTAAGAAACTCGAAGCATTTCGGAGTTCCGCAAAATAGACCGAGAACGTATATCATGGGGTTTGATCGTAATCTTATTAAGAACGAATCGGCTTTATGCGATATGGTGCTGCCTACTCATAATGACATAAAAATATACGAAGATCTTTGTGACGTTTTAGAAATGAATGCTCCCGAAAAATATTATATGTCTGCGGGGTATTGGGAAACACTGAAAAGGCATAAAGCAAGGCAAAAGAAAAACGGGAACGGGTATGGATATGTGATAGTAAATCGTGACGGAATCGAACATCCGATAGCCAATACGCTTTTGGCAACCGGCGGTTCGGGGAAAGAGCGTAATTTGATTGTCGATTACAGAGAGGGGATTTCGGGAAAAGAGATAAAAGGGAAACACTCGCCTTTGAATAGCGAAGGAATACGAGTTATGACTCCGAGAGAATGGGGAAAATTGCAAGGGTTTATAAATTATGCTTTTGTCGAAAACGGTCAAGATAGATTTTCTTTTCCGGAAGGCACAAAAGACGGGCAAATGTATAAACAATTCGGTAACTCGGTAACGATTCCGGTAATAAAAAGTATGGCGGAGTTTATGCTCGGATGTTTTGAGTATTTAAAAATTTAATTATTGTCAAGGGGAACAAAAGATGACGATTACGGAGATTTATGAAAAAATTACGATATCCTATAAGAATATTTTGCTGACAGATTTGCCGGTATTTAAAAAATACGGAAATTTTGTTTGCAAAGTTTTGGAATCGGAAGAAAAACACGAAAATGCGCTTATGCTGAATTCGGGCTCCTCATTTTACCATGTTCTGACGATCTCGCTTTCTGCCATATATTGCGTTCTTTATAAAAACACCGATATTCTTGATTTGATAAAGCAGCTTAATCCGGAAGATTTGCTGATAATAGACGGAGAACGAGTTAAATTTATTGGTTTAGGGAAACTAAACGGAGTAGGCTTGTATCCGGATAGAGATTATTTTGTTTATGAAAGTAATTCCAGTAAAAGATATTATCCGTTAGAAAGTCTAAAAAATAAAAATATATCTCGGTATAACGGATCTTCCGAACGATTAGACGGAAGGGGCGTTAAATCGGACTTCTCGAAACGAAAGGATTTCATAAGTTATTGTGCGGACAAAAAGAAGTCGGAAATAAGCACCGAGATAGAAAAATCGATAGCCGTAGTATGCGATAGGGGTTTTGCGGAAGATGTGTATAATAATGTTGTTATTGAATATAACGGCAAAAAAATTAAATTATCCGAATTGGTTACTGCGGCATATTTCAGCGACGGAGAAAAATATCAAATCGGTAATAATCCTACAAAGGAAGATCCGATAATTAAGTTTTATTCAAAAATTTCGACGTTGCGTGATTTTGTTATAGACGATAACGGGAAGTCTCTCATCGGGTGTATTTTTCCGGACGAATCGATTTGGTATAATAGCAGCGAACTTAGTGTATCAAAAAGAAAAAGCCTGAAATTTTCGATTCTGGAGGGAAAATTAAATTTTGTTAAATTTGCCGAATTTATTAACGATGATGCATATCATATTTATTCCGTTCTACCGGAACAAATCGAATTTCCCGAGACAAGTCGATTTGATTCGGACGAAAGAAAAAGAATTATACGCGAATTTACTTTATTTTCAAAAAGGACTTTGAATGAAACCGTTATTAATACCGATTGGAACGGTGTTATTAACGAAATAAAAAAGCGGTTATTGACTATTCAACGGCAATTATCGTATTTTGAAGGCTGCGAAGAATATATAATCAATTGTTATTTTCTATTGAACTTATGTAGGTCTGCCTATTTTCCGTTGAAATATTGTAACATTGCATTTGAGAAACAACAAATCGGGTGGACGTTAGATGATAAATTAAGTTCGCTCGCGGCTTTCGGAACAGAAACGGATGCGGAAATTAAAGAAGATATAGAATATATAAATTCAAATATTTCGCTTATGCTTGACCGACTTTATTATGAAAATCCGAAGGCAAATATCATAATACAAAAAATAAAAACGGAAAAAGTAGATTGTATTGTAACTACAAAGGCATATTATAATACTATTTTCGATTTGTGGTTAAACGACGAAAATATCGAAAGAGATAAATTACCGGATATTTTGACTGTTTCCGTATTTGAAAAAAACAGAAGCGTTTTTTCTCACGTTATATTTACGACGGCATACTATGATTTTACATTTAACCCTTACGCCGAAGCTTCGTTTGCTTATGCGGATCTTTTCATATACGACTATGAAAAAAATCAGTCGAATTATATGAAAAAGAATATTTTACGCGAGTTGCAAACGATATACGAAAAACAAGGGATACAATGCGGTCGAGTGCCTGAAAACAAAGATGCTGCAGCCGAAACATTGCAAGATAATGACTTGGATTTCCGATTTGAAAACGAAATAGAACGATTGACTCAAAGCTTACAAGTAAAAAGTGCAAATACATATTTAAAAAGAGAATTTTCAAAAACGGATTCTTTGGTTCCGATTGCTAAAATTCTAACATTTTTATCGGGAAACACCGGCTTTTTTACAAAGCAATTTAAAGCGTACAGAATTTCGGGGAAATCGATAGACGAAACCGATTTGGAGGATCTGAAAGTCGGGGACAGTATTGTTTTTACCAAACAATCCGAAAATAAAGATATAGTCGATTTGTTATTGAATAACCTAATAAACGATAAATACAAAGAGACGGATTATCCGAATTACTATAAACAGTCTTTGGCGTGGAAAAATGAAATAAGAGATTTTATCGAGAGCACTAATTATTCGCTGGTAAATTTTGTAGATCTGTTGGATAAAAACGGATGTTCGAGGTCGTATGCCGCCGTAAGAAGTTGGCTTACCGAAGAATGTCACATTGTCGGACCTACGGACGAGAATGATTATAAGGCGATTTTAAGTACAATCGGATCGAGTTTGGATTTTAAAGAAGTTTGCAAAAGTTGCGGTGAAATAAGAAAATTAAGACGAAAAATATTAAATTTATTAGGTAGGGCGATAATAAAAAACATTTTGTCGGAAAATAATGATCCGTTATGGAAAGAAGTCGAGAAAAACGCCGGCGATTTATCTCAAATCGAGCAAATTTCATCTATCAACGAACCCGAAGATAATGCAAAAGTTCCCGTTTATATGGCAAATAAACCTTGTACCTTATAATTACGATAGGAGGAAAAAATGAATACATTTAACAAAGATTTACTTGAAATCCGGAGGAGAATCGTTAAAGCGATGAAATCCGAACTTTTAGGCCCCGGATCCGAAGTTTCGTATCCGGACGAAGAGCACGAACTGATATCGGAAGTGCCTTTCGAGCGATATTCCGTCGGTATATTATATCCGAAAGACGATAAATTCGGCGATAACGACAAAGTCTCGGAGACTGTTTCTCGGGAAGATATAGAAGATGAGAATTTCGACGAAGAAAGCGATAAAGAGACGGAAATTATTTCTTCGACCGGTTCGATGTACAAGGATGATTCGTGCGACGAAGAAGTGAATTTGGCTCAACAGAACAAGCCGTCTTCCGTAGGGCTCACGTTTTTTGTCTCGGGCGATATAAAATCGATGTATGTATCGGTAGATTATGCGATTTATAATTTGGCAGCGGATAGCGAGATAGAAGTCCCTTATTCGGGCGATACGTTAAATATCCCCGATTGTTTATCGACGTATATATCTTTTGACGAAAAATCACATACGATTAAAAAATTGAGATCGATTAATTACCGTGATTTAAGCGATTTATTCGAGCACAATGCAATCGAAAATCCGGAATTGTTTACTGCAACGGCTAATCTGAATAAAATTTTTAAAACTCGAAAATCATACAGGAGATTCCCGTATAAAGAAAAATTGAAGTTGGATTTTGACGGGAATAAGTCAAAATGCGAGTTAAAGAACACCGGAGGTTATGTTACCGCAGTAAAAAGAAAAATTACGGAAAAGATTTACGGCATCACGGTTATGCTTGTAAATGAAGACAGAGATGGTAAAAAGAAGCATATTTTTCAACCCGTGATATCGATACAAAGCGGCGATTTATTCGGAGAAAATTTTCTTGACTATAATAAAATCGCAAAAGAGGATAATTTAGACGAAGAAGAAAAATCATTGGCTTTATTATACAACAAGAAAGAAATATACGGAACGGGACACGGTGTATCGGTCGATTGGAATATAGAACAAGGTATCGGGGAAATTCATACCGAGTTTATGCCTATTTATGAGGTTCCGAAAATAAATTTGAATTTGCGCAGAGGGACCGAAAGAGAAAAAAGCATAGACGAAAAATGTTTATCGATGAAATATTTATCGGATCTCGAATCCGACGATAAAATCGAAAAGACGAAAAATTTATCGACGTTTATCAATACATACGGCGAGTGGATAAAAAATCTGCGTACCGAAATCGAAAATAATGCCGGATATAAAAGATACGAGGAAACGGCAAAAAAGCATATATCTCGATGCCTTGAATCGTATCAAAGAATGGTCGACGGGATAGAACTTCTGAAAAAAGACGAAACGGCGTATCGGGCGTTTAATTTGGCTAATCGCGCAATGTTTATGCAACGGATTCACGGAACTTTTCAAAAAGAAGATAAATATCCCGACGATGTCGAATGGCAAGAAAAAATGTCTCGTATCGATTATTTTAAGGAAAGTGACGAAAATGCAAGGTGGCGTCCGTTTCAGTTGGCATTTTTATTGATGTCGATAAACGGAATCGTGAATCCGTCGAGTAGGGACAGGGATTTTGTCGATTTGATTTGGTTCCCGACAGGCGGCGGTAAAACCGAGGCTTATTTGGGCGTAACTGCGTTTACGATCTTCTATAGAAGATTGAAGAATCCCGCAAACGGCGGCACGACGGTTATGATGAGATATACGTTGCGATTGTTGACTTCGCAACAATTTGTCCGTGCATCTACTTTGATATGTGCGTGCGAAAAAATCAGAAAAGACGAGGAAGAAAGCGGTTTTAAAAACTATAATCTCGGAAATGAGAAAATAACCATAGGGTTATGGATAGGCGGCGAACATACGCCTAACACGAATGCTAAAGCCAAAGAAAGTTTCGATAAGTTAAAGTCGGGAAGCAATCTTAAAATATCGAAAGACAAATATAATAAGTTTCAGGTTTTAAAATGCCCGTGGTGCGGAACGAAAATCGTACAAGACGAAATTAATCGAAAAATAAAAGGAACGTGGGGTTACGCTTTTAAGAATAAGCATTTTTATCTGCATTGCACTCAAGAGGGCTGTGTATTCGAGAAGTCTTTACCGATACAAGTCGTAGACGAAGAATTGTACTCCGATCCTCCGACGCTATTATTCGGGACCGTAGATAAGTTCGCGATGATGGCGTGGAAAAAAGATATAAGATCGTTTTTCGGCGTAAACGGCAACGATGCTCCGGATTTGATAATTCAGGACGAATTACATTTGATAGCGGGACCGCTCGGATCGATGGTAGGATTGTATGAAACGGCTATAGATTATTTGTGTTCGTATAAAGGAAAGAGACCTAAAATTATTGCGTCGACGGCTACGATAAGGCAAGCCGATTTACAATGTCGAGCTTTATATAACAGAGAGGTCCGGCAGTTTCCTGCTCAGGGATTGGATGCCTCGGATTCGTTTTTTGCGAAGGAAATTCCTACAGGCGAAGATTTCGGAAGACTTTATTTGGGCGTTATGCCGTCCGGAAAAACAAAAGTTATGTTACAAGCGAGAGCGACTGCCGCCGCATTACAATTTGTTTGGCAACTTGATTGTCCCGACGAAGAAAAAGATAAGTTTTATACGTTAGCCGTTTATTTTAACAGTTTAAAAGAACTCGGAAAAGCATCTTCCGTTGTCGCGGACGATGTGAAAGATTTCATAAAAAGAATTACATACAGACAAATAGTCAAGAGATATTCATCCAGAAATATCGGCATGGCATATGAATTAACAAGTCGTGTAAGTACAACCGAGTTGAACGACACGTTGGACAAGTTGGAACATCTGACGTTTTCGGAAGAGAATATGAACGACCGGAAATATCCGATCAACGTGTTGCTGGCATCGAATATGATTTCCGTCGGTGTAGATGTCGCGCGATTGAATCTTATGATGTTGCAAGGACAACCTAAATCCGTAAGCGAATATATTCAAGCGTCGAGTCGAATAGGGAGAAGTTATCCCGGACTTGCCGTAACATTATACGACGCATCAAAAAGCAGAGACAGGTCGTTTTATGAACAATTTAAAGCATTCCACGGTGCTTTTTATAAATTCGTCGAACCGACGGGGGTTACTCCTTTTTCGGCACCTTCGCGCGACAGGGCGCTTCATGCCGTATTATTATCCGCAGTACGGCAATCCGTACCCGAATTAAATACCGATAAGGATGCTTGTATGGCTTGCGACGAAGATCAAACAGAGAAGATAAAGAAGACCGCAAAATATATTTCGGACCGAATAAAAGAAATAAACTCTTTTAACCCGAAAGGCATGAAAGACGACAGCGGAGACGCCGAAGGAGAGATAACGGAGTTTATCAATGAATGGATTAGTAAGGCGGAGAAAGACGAACATTTGACCTACGGAGATGATTTTATCGTTAAAGATGCGCCCAAGGGAGCAGACCGTTTGATAAAACGGTTTGATGATAAAAGTAAGGATGATGCGCAAAAAACATTAACGTCTTTGAGGAATGTAGACAAAACCGTGCCTGTGTCGGTTGTTGTTTGGGAGGGTGAATATGACTGAAATTAAAACAAGAAGAAAAATGGATGAGATAACTCATAGTGTGAGAAGAAGTCAAGCTGTTTTGCAATACGGAGTCGGAGCTATGATAGATTTTCCGAGCCAAGTTTTGATGACCGCAACATCCGAGTTATGGGAAAATCCGGATATTATACATGACGAGAGATTGGAAAAGCTGCTCGGTGTAAGCGAATTTATTACTCCTTCGGATTACGGTATTCCGTTTGTCAGGTTTCCGAGATGGTATTTTTGTCCGAAATGCAGAAAATTTAAGCCGATTGAGGAATGGCAAAAAGAATATAAGGCGAAATCGGCAAGAAAAAATACAACTGATAACGATCCGTATATGATAGGTAAACCTGTATGTTCGGAAGATCGCCAAGAATTGGTTCCCGCTCGTATTGTAACGGTGTGTAAACACGGTCATATAGACGATTTTCCGTGGGTAAAATGGGTACACCGCAAAAACAGATTCGGAGAGAAAGAAGTATGTTCTCATCCGCAACTTTTATTTAAAACAGGTTCGTCTGCGACATCGGGACTCGAAGGGGTAGAAGTGGAGTGTACTAATTGCGGAGCGAAAGCTTCGTTATTCGGGGCATTTAACAAAGATACTTTCGAGGTCGAAACAAAAGACAGTAAATTCGGCACTGATTTTCATTGTACCGGAAGGCATCCGTGGAAGAATGAAAAGAGCATGTGTTCCGAATATCCGCAAACAAAGCAAAGAGGCGCATCTTCGGTTTATTTTCCCAGAATTATAAGTTCTTTGGTGATTCCTCCGTATTCCGGATTATTAAACGATAAAATAGAAAAATCCGATGCTTTGAGAAAACTTTCCGACATAATCGGTGACGGTATAGACGACTTTTGTTGCGATAAAGACAAGGAAGAATTTATACTGAAAAAAATCGATAAATATATAGATGAATTTGTTAAAGAAATCTGTGAAAATAAGGAAGCGATTTTTTCTATATTAAGACGTAAGTTTTCATTATCCGAAAATACCGAAAACAAAGACCAAGACAAAGAATTATTGTATAAATCCGAAGAATATAAGGCTTTAACGGGTGTAATTTCCGGCGAAAGTTTCGGTGAAGACGAGTTTAAACGAGAATCGGTCGATTCCGATGCATACGGTTTAAGAGGGGTAAAATCTATAGCGCTTATTCATAAAGTAAAAGAAGTTACGGCTCTTATCGGGTTTTCGAGAATCCAGCCTACAAACGATATGGACGAATCTTCCGAAGGGGTTCTTGTTTCCGTTAAAAGGAAAAAGACGAGTACGGTAAGAGCGGCATATCCGGCAACGATGTCGAGAGGGGAAGGTATTTTCATAGAGTTTGATAAAGATGAACTCGAAAAGTTTTTTAATGCAGAACCTTTTAACGGCAGGGCAAAACAATTGAGTGACAGATATAATAATTCGTTTTACGGTAAAAATCGAAAATTAAATGTAGATTCCGTATTTTTATTTTTACATACTATGTCTCACCTGTTAATTAAGGAGTTGAGCTTCAGTTGCGGATATCCGACGGCATCAATCAGAGAAAGACTGTATTACGGAGAAGCCGGCGGGGAAAATATGTGTGGAGTGTTTATTTATACGACCGGAGGAGATTCGGAAGGAACACTCGGCGGATTGGTCAGACAGGGACAAATCGATTGTTTACCGAGAGTTTTTAGTCACGCAATCGAATCGGCGAAATTTTGCGCAAACGATCCTGTTTGCAGTTTTAGCGAAGGGCAAGGAATGGATGCGTTGAATTATGCGGCATGCCATACTTGTGCGTTATTGCCCGAAACCTGCTGCGAATTTTCAAATACGCTTTTGGATCGGGTAGTTGTTGTCGGAAATATGGATGATTCCGTTAAAGGCTACTATTCCGATTCTGTAAACAAAATAGAATAAGTTGTCAATTTAATAAAACAGAAGATATTGATAAGCGAGGATAAGCGATGGCGGATACTCCGAAAGCATATAAATTGAATAAAGAGAAGCGGGCGGCGGAGGAAAACGGGAAGTTTCTGTATTATTTTTACGACCGCAAAAAACTGACGTCGGTTGCGCTTCCCGAAGAGCAGTTCGATAAACTCGTGGAGATGGACAGGGAGTATTATAATCTCGAACGGCGTGAAAACGACCATAAAACGACCTTCAAAAAATTCGCGAATGTCAACGGGTATAAGAAAATCGATATAGAAAAAGACGATTTCGGACAAGCCCTGGAGGAAGATCCGGATGACGACGATGTTTCCGGTGCGGACTTTACATATAAAATTCACAAGCAATGCGATATCGATAAAAAAGTTGCCTTGCTTTCGCCTGACGACCGGACGATTTACCAAATGTATTATGTGGGCGGGTTCAGACAGGCGGAAATTGCGGAAGAACTCGGAAAAACGCAAGGTTACGTCGCAAAACGGTTGATGAAAATCGGCGACGCATTGCAGGAAAACAAAACCGACGAGGAACGCGCGAACGCCCAGTGGGAGAAATTTTTGCATAAATTCCGTACGGATGACGACGAAGATATTCTGTGGGATATGTTTTTGTATCTGCTGCCCGTTGAGGAGCAGACGGATATTGCAAGCTGGTTTTACAGTTATCGCGAATTTTATAAATTCGGTCTGTCGTATCTCATAATTCGCCCATTCGATAGGGTAACCGATCATACCGAATTCGGTAACAGGATGAACGAATTACCGTATCACAGCAGGTATATGTATTACGAAATTTTTGACGGGCAGCCGGAAGAGTTGCAATGGTTGTATCTTGCGCTGTGCGAAGAGGTGGAAAGTCGTAAGAGAACTTTTCCGCAAAGACCTGCTGGAACGAATTTCGAGAAGATTTTTCAGAAAGCGGAAGAAATCTGCAAGCGGCTCGATATGACGGCGGAAGAGTTTATAAACGAGCGATTTATACCGAAAGAAGCGGAAAAGCGCGGGAAACGTTACAAAGATTACAGGCGGAAATATCAGAATATCGTTGTAGCGGACGAAAACGACGCGCGCCCGATAGAAGAACGACTTCGGGATATATTCGGAGACGGTCCGACGCCTGAATTTTCCAACCCGGAATTCCGCAAGAAAAAATAATTTAAAAAATTTTTTATATTCCGGAATATTTTCGACGTTTTATTCGCTTGATAGGTGTAAAACTTTTTTGCAGGCAGGAGAAACATTAAAATGCAAAACAAAATTAAAGTGTTTGAAAATAAGCAGGTGCGGACGTTATGGAATGCAGACGAAGAAGAATGGTATTTTTCCGTAGTGGACGTATGCAACGTTCTGGCGGATTCGGCAAGTAAAGATCCTGGTGCATACTGGCGCAAACTGAAACAGCGTTTAAAAAACGAAGGAAGTGAAGTCGTGACAAATTGTCACGGACTGAAAATGCAGGCAGCCGATGGGAAATATTACAAGACTGATTGTCTTGATACGAAAGGCGTTTTGCGGCTTGTGCAGTCGATTCCGGATGTTGTTCGTAGTTATTATTTGAGAGTTAACGGAGTTTTAAGATGCGTTGGATTTACGAGATAAACAAAGATAATTCTGTCAGGTTTGCGTTGGGGCAAATATTTAACCCCAGCGGAAAAACATTGCTTTGCTTTGGTATAAATCCCAGTACTGCTTGTCCGGAAAGTATTGATAATACAATAAGAAAAATAATAAACATCAGCAGATATAATGGGTATGAAAATTGGATTATGCTTAATGTATATCCGCAAAGAGCGACAAATCCGAGCGATTTACATATTGAATGCGACGAGGATCTTGTACAAAGTAATTTGTTACATATTAGGAATATTTCAAAAAACTATTCCGACAGTGATGTATTGCTCGCATATGGTAACTTGATTTCAAAGCGTAAGTATTTGAAAAATTGTCTTGAAGAAATTCTTTCCTTGTTAAATGACGGGTGCCGCAGAAGTATAAAGATCATAAAATTAACGAGAAACGGAAATCCCGTTCATCCGTTATATCAATCAAAAACATCCGTTTTGGTCGATTATGAATATGAATGTCGGAAGTTGTCGGGTGCAAACGACAAGCCGCGCTTGAAGTGAAAACGGACAGCGACGGAGAAAAAGATTAAAACCGCTTTATAATTGGGGGAAAATGTAATGGATAAGATAGAAGAATTATTAAAAGATCCGAAGACGGACTTGCAAAAACAAGCATTAACCGATACTTCGTATAAAAACATAGATCATAGTTTAAGCGATGACGATACAAATTTTGAATTGGCAACGTACGGGGATGCTGTATTGAAACTTGCTTTATGTAAAGTTTATCGGGATAAGAAAAATGCGGGAATAAAGTTTTCGGATAATCTTTCACAATGGAAGGAAAAACATGAAAGCGATGAGGTTTTAGTGCGGGTTATTGCGAAGCATTATAACGTGTTGAATTTTCTTAGATATGATGAAAAGGGAAACGGAAAACCTGAAGAGCAAAAGCCACAGGACTATGATCATAAAGGACAAAACGATAATGACAGGCACAAATACATTGCGACCGCAATGGAGGCGTGCATTGCCGCAGTGTATATAGAAAACGGCGAAAATGAAGTCATTGAAATCGTAAAACAATGGATAGAATGGATTGATAAAGTAACAAATTCTTCAGATACATAAATCGTGAAAATACAACTAAATAGGTAATGAAAAGGAAGCTGGATAAAAGTCTGACTTCCTTTTTGTATGCGATTGTCGAAAGAAGTTTCGACAATTTTTTATTTTTAACAAAGGAGCGATAAATGAAAAATTATAATCGGTATCGACCGCTGTGAACGGGCGAAAAAATAACATAAAAATTAAATAACGAGGAGGATAAATGGAAGAAAAAAGATTAAAACAGTTTACGTTTTACGATTTGTATTACGAGGCGTTGAAAGGACTTCCCGATGAGGCGGCGGGAAGGATGGCGAAAAATATCTGCAGGTTTATGTTTACAAACGAAGAAATCCCGGAACCGCAGGACGACAGAGAAAACTTTTTTTGGAGCAACATCAAGGACGTTCTTGAAGACGTAAAACGAATAGAAGAAAGCGGACGAAAACCTAAAAATCTCAATGAAAAGATGCCGCATTTTGTGTTTATCGATACTTACGGTAAGGCGCTGAAACTGATGACGGATGCGGAAAGCGGACAGTATATAAAGGCAATCTGCGAGTATATGTTTTTCGGGACGGAACGGAAGTTGAAACCGCCCGTAGATATGTATTTTTCGTTTGCGAAAAAGAAACTGGAATTATCCCGGAAAAGAAAATCTTCGGGAAGTAAAGGCGGCGCGACAACGCGCGTAAAGGTATCGGATAAAGAGATTTCAAAGGCAACCGAAAAGAAAAATCAATATGTTTCGTTCGATGATTTCATGGCGGAAAATCCGAAGATAAAAAACGATTTATATGCTTCGGGAATGCATTTGCTGGACGGGGTAAACTGGATGAAACTGGATTGCGGGCTGGAGAAAAGCGATTATAAAGATTGCGACAGCCTGTATCGGATTTTAATGCATAAAGAGGAGATAATGAACAATGCATGGTGATAAAAAGAACGGAGCAAACCGTGAAGCAAAAAAGGAGCAAAATACGGTAAAACCGAAGCAGGTTAAGAAAATGCAGCCTTCGCCGCATTTTGTGTTACGGAAAGCGGCACAGCCGCCTTTCGTTTACGAGAGCAAAAATACACGGGAAAAGGAGGAAAATTTTGTCCGGAACGCCGGTAATATTCAACGTGGCATATACGCCGTATAAACTGAAAAAGGGTTCGACCGAAAAAGAGATAAAAGCCCACGCGGAAAAACGCGCGTATTACGATTTTACGGGCGATACGAATTATCTTCGGTATATGACGACCGAGGGAAAACTGACGGGGAACGAATCCAAAAAATTCACGATGCTCGATTATCTGCAAAAATCCACGGGCGTGTTCAACGGCGGCGGAATGATAAGCAAGGACGAATTAAAAGAAATGAAACGACGGCTGAAAGAAAACAAAGGCAACATCTGGAGCGGGTTCGTATCGTTCGACGAAGAAAATTCTGGAAAGATCGATACGCCAGAAAAGTGTATTGCGCTGATACGGAAAACGTTCAACGAGTTCTTTCGTGATATGGGGCTGGATCCGCGCGAAGTCGATCTGATATGCGCTTTGCATCTGGACAGACCGTCGCATCTGCACTTTCATTTCGAGTTTTACGAAAAGCGTCCGTGGCTGAAAAACAAGCGCGCTGCCGGATATAAATACCGTAGCAAGGGCAAAGTTCCGATAAAAGCCATAGACAATATGGTGGAGCGGCTGACTTCTTACACGATAGACGACGAGCTGCAAAAACGTTCGGACGAAGCGCGGAGCGCATTATATAAACGGAAAGATTTTTCGGAAGCGCTGTGCCGCGACGTGGCGACAAAGAAAATGAAAGAACTTGCGGAAAAAATTCCGCCGACGGCTTCGTTTCAGTACGGCAAAAAAGATATGGCTATGTATCGCCGTGAGATTGACGGGATTGTGGAAGCGGTTGCTATGGTGGACGAGGACGTGTGCGCCGCCGACAGTGCGTTCAGGGCAGAACTTATGCGAAAGGAAACCGCGCTGAAAAGCATTATGGGGAAGTATTACGCTAAAAGAATGAAAGACGACGGTGTTTTCAAAGAGGAAATGACGAACGCTTCCGAATTTTTCGGGCTGAAACACATCCGGACGATAGACAGGCTGGAATGGGATTATCGCAGGCGACTCGGGAATATCGTTCTTAAAAAGGTGAAGTATATTCAGGAGAATACCTATAAGTATAATCGGACGAAAAAGAGAAAAGCCAACGATAAGTCGATTAAACGCCATATCGCCGTGTCAGATAATAAAATCGGCAGGGAGCTTTCTAACTTTTTCGGTTCGGTTTTCGATTTGTTTTTACCCGAAACGCAAGCCTATTCAAACCGTTTGCGGGAGATAGAACGCGAAATGAAGGAAGAAAAAGAGAAAGAAGAGCGCGAAGCCGCGGCGAAGAACAATTATTATAACAGCAGATGAGGTTTGCCCTTCATTTTAGGGCAGACCTCGGAAAGGAGGGCAAAATGACATTTAATTAAAACCGAAAAATAACGGAAACAAACTTTTACATTCGAGCCATAAAAAATTTTCTGTTTTTTCTTGCGAAAACAGCTTGACAAATACAGATTCGGATGCTATCGTATTGATACGACGAAAGAAAATCGGAGGTGGAACTTATGAACAAAGCAAAAGTAATGCAAAAAGCGGAAGCCGGAGAAGGCTTGACCGTAGCGGAAATCAAGGTTTATCAGAAAACCGTTAAACCCGAAAAGCAAGTTTACGGCAAGTACGGAACGCTTGCGAAACAGTATCTGGAGGAGAAAGGAATCGATTGGACGATTGCAAATCTTCCCGAATACCTGCACGGCGTAGATAAAGCTGCCGACGAACTGTACGAAACGATGTATGAAAAGTTCTCGAAAGAAGAGCGTTTCAAAAGGTCGGCAGACTTTATGGAAAACCTGAAACGGGAAACGGAAATGCAAAGGCTTATCGAAGAAGAAATCTTAAATGAAATCGTTTATGTAAAATAACGGAGGTATCAAAATGAAAGTGCTAAAAGTAGTCGGAACTATCGGCAGATTTGCGTTGGCAGGTGCGCTTATTATCGGGCATTTCGTAATGAGTATCATAGGTGCGTTGATTTGTGCCATCACTTCACAAGGCTAATACGGAGGTTTTTATGGAAAAGAAAGAAACAACGCCGCGCAGAGCGGCAAGAAGAAGTTACGAGGAGCGCAACAAAGACAAGCGTAAGCAGACGAGCGGAAGTTTCGGAACGATGATTCCGCGCGATTTGTTCGACGAAATCAATGCGTTTCTGAAAGAACGTAATATGACAAAAGTGGACTTTATCAGAACGGCATACGAAATAATGAAGTCCGAAAACAACGGAACACATAATGGATTGTGGCTTATCCAACCCGTGATATCGGGAATCAATAAGGAGATATTGTGTGATAGGAGAGATCGTGCTTTTCTTTCCGTTAAAAGTACGGCAGGGAAAATAATTACGGCGCCGCTACGGAGAGCAGTCGGGAAAAAATAATAAATAAAAGTGTAAATGCAGACAGAAATCCCGGGCGGCGCAACCTATACGAAAACACAAAAATTTTAGGAGACTTGAACGAGCAGAAATTAAAACAATTAGAGAGAGAAGAAAAAGGCAAACAACAAAAACTCCCCGAAGCGGGAGCGGAATTCGATTCTTCGCAGTTGAATACCGACGTATTCAATACAGTTATCGCTTTCAGAATGCTTGAAATCATGCGGAATAGCGGATTGATTGATGAAAGCGAATATGCAAAGGTCGAGAAAAAGCGCGCCCGCTATAAGGGGAACGTGATAGACAAAAGAAAGACAAAAAAGGCGGTGATTCAATATGATTGAAAACGGTATGGTAATGCCGACAGACGTAAACTTCGACCGTAAAAGACAGCGGAAAGTTGTATTTTACGGGAGGGTAAGTACGGACGACGAGTAAACATAGGGGAAACAATCAAACAGCAAGTTCGTAAATATATTGCTATAAAAACATTGAAATATAATGCTTTAAGTAAAAGAGATTGCAATTAAAAAGACAGGCAGTCTCTTTTTGCTTTGAAAATATCGTAAGCGTTTATATGAGGTCCGGATATTGCAGTTTAAGCAGAGAAAAGGCAGAATGAAATGGTTAAATTGGTCTAAAAACATTACTATTTAGTTGTTTACAAAATTTTTTTGTTTTATTGGATATAAATTAGACCATTTTAGACAAAATGTATTGACATTATGTTTTTAATATAGTATAATAATGTCAAACGGATAAGAAGGTGCCAAAAATGACAACGAAATTATTTGAAAGACTCGTTACGAAATTTTCTATTAAGGTTACGGATTTAATTAAATATCTCGAAATTTCCAAGGCGACGATTTACAATTATCGGAATCTTGAAAACTTTTCGGATATCCCTAAAGATAAGCAATATAAAATCTTCTATCTTTTCGGGAAGGAAAGCGAAGATGAATTGGAATTGGTTCTCGATGAGTCCGATCCCGATATTCTCGCACAATACGTCAACAGAATTTCGAGTATTCTGAAAGACAGTATTCAGGATAAAAAGCAGTCGCTTTCTTCTGTGGAAAATCTGACAAACGAACTTGAAAGATTACAAAGCGAAAACGATGCGTTAAAACAGCAACTAACTGCGGGACAAGCATTAAACGGACTCGATCCGTTTACGAAAAGCGTTATACTCGATAAAGTCGGTGGGATTATAGACGGTATGTCGCCTGCGGAAATAAAAGAATTTTTGGATTATATAGACATATTCGATAAGTATCGTAAATTTACGAAGGGGGAGTAAAATGGCTTACTTATATCTGAATTTCTTGGATAATTTGGATAAAGGTTTAGGTGATAAAGCTTGGGGGAGAAACGACTTTTTCACGCAATCGTTAAACGAGCAATACGAAGCTCTAAAAAGAAAGCTCGGCGGTTATGCGCCCGACACTCTTCAAGAATTTATCGGATACACGTTTCCGTCTACGCCTAAATATTACAACGTATCTTTGCCTTCGTTTGACAGAGCGATGGACGAAAATAAGCGTGGAAATAAGATTTTGCGTAATATCGTAATTCGTCCCGAAGTGGACGGATATTCTCGCTACGTTCTGCCCGAAACATACGATTTTATGGTAATCGGAGACGTTACATTTGGGAACGTTACGGAAATATCCGTAAAAGGGATAGATTTGATAGACAGACGAACGGTAAAATACGGTGAAAAACGAGTTTTTTGTTCGTCGCTTTGTGCGTTTGCAAAGAAAGAAATATATAGCAGAAATACCGGAAATATGTTTTCGGTTCCTGATTACGGTAACAGCGAATTGCACGATTCTGTTCTTACAAACGACTTTGTAAATGAAATAGCCACCAAACTATTTCCCGTTCCGAATCCTGCCGAAGCGATTGGCATTTTTAATCAATGGTTGCGGTATATCGATTTTCGCAGATACTATTTAGGAAAACAATCCGAGCGTTGCGAAGAAATTACGGACGTTTACGTTTGCGACGCATATATGATAACGAAAGAGTCCTATCGCAGAAACGAAGAGGCTTTTTCGGGACTTCTTTTGGACGGAATTAAAGATTTCGGCAAAAGCGAGCAGATAATATTATCGAAAGAAGTGGCGGGCGCCGACGGTTTTCCGCTGATTTGCGTTGCGATAGAAAAGAACAGAAAGGAAATATTATCAGAAACGGTCGGTAGAAACGGAAAAGGAAAACCGAAGTTCGAGGTCAACCTGAACCGATATACTCGGGACGCTATGGGATTGTCGCCGTATCCGCCGAAATCGGACGATAAAGGTAATATCAGAAGTATCAAATCGTATCTTCTCGGCGAACGATATTTATTCACATACATAGATATAGAGCCTGATTTATCCGCTCTCGACAAGAAATACGAAAAAGATTTGACTGCCAAATTTGGAGAAATAGACAGCAAATATAATAGTATAATTCTTGCCGAGATTAACCGTTATATGGTAGACGTTTCTGCTAAAACGCAAGAAAAATACGACTTACAACTCATTGAATACAAAACAGAGCTTGACGATAGACTTGATTCCGACGTTACAAATAATTCTGATAAAGACGTATACAAGACATACCAAAGCGAGATTACTCAACTTATTACGCCGATAGAAAACGATAGAAAGAAACGGCTCGGCTTAATTCGTGACAAAATAGACCAAATCAGACGCTTAAAATTGTCTTCCGCCGAAAAAGACAAACAGATTGAAGCTTTACGCGGTGATGAATCGGCATTAAACGACGAATACGATAAGCGTATAGAAACAGCAAAGACGCAGATCTCTTTGCGCGACTTTTATATTCGTCGCAATACGGCACTTATCGAGAAAAAGCAAAAAAGTTTGGCAATACGCTGTCAGGAAGAACTGGATAGACTTAAAAAGGAAAAGAAAAATCAATTAGAATTTCAATATGCAGAGAGTATCGATTCCGAGAAAACCGAAATAAAAAACGTTTTACTTCAAAATTTAAACGAAGATAAGGCAGATAAAATCGAGAATGAAACGATACGCCGTTATCAGATTTATTTCCGTCCGCAAGATATCACGGACAAAGTAAAAGAAATCGAAAAGCAAATCGAGGAAATTGCGCCGAGGTATCTTACTTATGATAATCGTGCGGAAAAAGCAAAAATAGACAGACAAGAAAAGGCGTTGACTTCTATTTTGGGCGGGTACGTTAAGAATCCGTTCTTGCCGACGTATCTTTTTTCGCCCGAAACGCTTGCGCAGTCTTCCGTAGAAGAGATAAAAGATCCCGAGTGGTGTCTTGAAAGTTTGAACGATCGTCAAAAACTTGCAGTAAAACGCGCGCTCCAAAGCGAAAGTATATTCTTGTTGCAAGGTCCTCCGGGAACGGGAAAAACACAGGTTATAGCCGAAATTACGGCGCAACTGACGAAACGCGGTAAGAAAGTTTTAATATCTTCCGAAACACATAAGGCAATCGATAACGTATTTGACAGATTGCCTAAAATCCCCGAAATACGTCCGCTTCGTCTTATTCCGTCGCAAAACGGTAAAGAAACGAATTACAGTCCCGAAAGGCTTGTAGACAATTTCTATCTCAATATTTGCGGAAACCTTGAAAAGCAAGTAGCAAGATACGACAATTACAAAGAAACGAGAGAAGAATTCGATTCGACGATGAAATCTCTTCGCCTCGATTACGATCGCCTTTTGAAATTGCAACGGGAGAATGCAGATACGGAAAGAAAGCGGAACAATTTGCTTTCAGAAATAAACCGTTTAACCGGAGAAAACGAAGTTTTAAGAGAAAAACTTCTTGCCGCAAAAGAAGATACCGAAAAGTATACGAGAACGCTTAAATGCGTCGAATCGTATCGTTTTTCGGGCGAAGGCGCAGATGGCAACGTCTTGGATAAATTCGCCGAACAAGTAGAACGCCTGTTAAAGTGCTTTGCTTGTTTTGAAGAGGTAACGCTCGATAAGGTTGCCGAGCTTGTTAATGCCGACATTCAGGCAATAAACAAAGAATTAGAGCGTTTTTTGAGCGAAGACGCAATTGTGGAGTTAAAAAATCGCCAGCGTGCTTTGCGAAACGTTTTGAGCGGTTTGCGAGATCCCGATACGGACGAAGCACCGAATGAAGGAGATTCTAATTACGAAGAGTATAAAAAGAATCAAAGCGAGTTGATTGCCGTAGGTAAAAAGATTAAAGAATACGAAAATAATTCGGAGTTCGATATTGCCGAAAGCGTGATTTACTCTCTCGTCCCCGGTATAACGAACGCAAAAGAAATATTGAAGCAATTACCTTCCGAGCTTGCGCAATTCAAGGCAAAACTTGCCGATATTGTAAACGCACAGAGAAATATAATCGAATCCGCAATTGGTGGCAATATAGACAACGAAAACGCTATATCCGATGAAATAAACGAACTAAAAATTCAAATAAGCAAGAAAAAACGTTTATATGAAGAACTCGGAGAAAATCCCGGAATTGAGGAATACGGCGAATTAAGTTCAGGACTAAAACAAAAGATTACGAGATTTTTCCGCGATTTCGGAATTGTCAGGGAATACGATTCGGACAATCTTGAAACGGCGTTCGATATAATCAGCGACGAGTGGAATAAACTCGAAACCGAGTATAATGCTTCGTCTTCCGAAAACAAAATAAAAATTCCGATGTATAAGGATATTGTAAAATACTTATCGCAGGAAGATATCTTAGAGGAAGACAGAGCCGCATATACGAGAGAACTTTACAATTCGGCAAACGTATTCGGTATTACCTGCACAAGCCGCGACAGATTTACGCCGTCGCAACTTGCCGAACTCGGTAAATACGGAATCGAATCGGTAGATATCAGAACGCAAGGCATAGATGTTGTAATCGTAGACGAAGTGTCAAAGTCGTCTTTTCTCGATTTGCTGATACCTATTTTATACGGCAAGACGGTTATTCTCGTCGGCGACCATCGTCAACTTCCGCCTATGTATGATTTGCGACATATGCGGGGAGATGATTTCGACGGACTCGACGAGGATATAATTACAAAGGAAATCAACGACGGATATACAAAGTTATACGAAGAATGTTTCTTCAAAACGTTGTATGAGAAAGTTCCGAGTGAGTTCAGAGTAATGCTTAATAAGCAATATCGTTGTCATAGCCACATTATGGAAGTGTTCAATCATTTCTACGGCGGTAACGGTAAAGGGCTTGTTGTAGGTAAAAAACAACAAGACGACGAAAAAGAGCATAATCTTACCGTAAAAATCAACGGAAATACCGTTATCGATCCCAAACGGCACATATATTTTGTGGATTGCGACCAAAAGGAATCGAGCGCATTCGAAGGCAGTACCTCCAAAATCAACGAGCAGGAAGCGCAGGTTGCGATAACGCTATTAAAGGAACTCGACAAAGCGGCGAAAGGGCTTATTTTAGAGCATAAAATTATCGTCGATCCGTCAAGGAAAATCGACGAAAGACCGAGCGCGGGTATTATTTGTACATATGGCGATCAGGCGGGACTAATAAAAAAGAAACGTAAAGGCTATCAATTTACGGGCTTTTCGGGTAAACCGGACGAAAAACTTGTTATCAGTACCGTTGACGATTTCCAAGGCGATGAAAGGGATATTATTATCGTTTCGATGGTAAGAAATCCGAGCGGCGCGAGGTACGACGCGGAATTTATCAAAAAATTCGAGCGTATCAACGTTGCCTTATCAAGGGCGAGAAAACTTTTGATTATCGTCGGCTCGAAAAAGTTTTTATCGGAAGCGGGCATAATCGACCTTCCAGATCTCGAAGGTGATCACAGTCGCGATAAAATCAACTTCCCCGTATACAGAGAAATTATCGACACGATAAACTTCCGCGGAAGAATACTTACGGCGAAAGATATTTTAGGAGAGTAAAATGGAAGAGAAAAGTTTGTTAAAATTCACTACGGCTATTCCGTTTCCGCTACTTGTCTATAAAGTAAACGTGCGATATAACGAGGTAAGGAAGGCGTCGGGCGTTGCATATATTTTACTTGACGTAATCGAAAAAACTGCGGGTTCGGAAGACAAAATATGCGACGTGCTTCTTAAATTCGGTATTCCGAGAGATTTGCACTATATTTTCGGAAAAGAAATTTCAAATCTTATCGGTACCGAAATACTCTCTTACGATTACGATCCGTCGCATTTTATGAATCCGAAATATTTTTCGGAAATCAGAGTAAAAGACGTTTCGCTTACCGCGAAAGGCAGAAAAATGTTCCGTGAAGGCGCGATTCCCACAGGCGAAGAAAGAGTAAAGACGAAAGATATTTTTTATAGCCCCGTAACGCGGAAATTCGACGTGAGCTATTCGCTTCCTTATACCTCTCTCGATTCGTCCGTTCTTTACGAAGATATCGAAAGGTTTTTAGGGAAAACGATAGACGTAAGCGGACTTAAAGATTATATCGAAGCGAATCCGACAAAAGTAGGGCTAAAAGCCGAAGAACGCGTTGTCGAAGTCGAAATACCTGAGGTCGGAGAAGAAAAACAAGTCAGAAAAGAGGACGGAACGCAGGTTATAATAAACAAAAGCGGCGCTATATTTTCGTTTGAAACGTCGGACGAAACCGCTTATTTCAACAAGTGGTATTCATCCGCATTTATGACGAAATGTTTGCTTGCCAAAGAAAAGTATAAGTTTGTGGGCGCGCTTAAAAATGCGGTAGACGTGCCGACGGTGTTACTTTCCGAGCTTACCGATATTGAGGGCGCATATATCCCGAACGATGTATCCAAACAGGCGAAACGACCTTGTAAAATTTTTATCGACGGCGGCAGACTTGCAACCGACAGAACGGATAACGTTTTAAGAACGGATAAAGATTTTTCGATAAAGATACTTGGCGAAATAGGCGGAAACGCCGAGTTTGCTTTGCTCGATACTTCTGCGCTTCACTACTATTCCGCAGTAAACGTAAAAATGCCTTGTAACCAGCTTGGCGACACGTTTGAATTGCAGCTACTTACCGAAAGCGTTTTAGACGAAACGCGCTATAAAGAAACGGTAGAAGAAATTTTTGAGTATTACGTGCAAAAAGATTTTGCCGACGACGTTGCAAAAGTGGTTTTGTTTACGGTCGCCGCATTGAAAGATTCTTCGTATTTTGGTAGAACTATTAGGGCGCTGTTTGAAAGCACAAAAACTGTTGATGAAAAGATAGAAGTCGTATTAAAACTGAATAACGCTTTTGCCAAGAATGCCGAGTGGCAAAAATATTTCGTTTCGACGGCGAAAGAATTGTTTGAAGAGAGCGCAAGCGAGATAAAAATCGATAATGCGATTTATAAATCGTCGGTGTTGAATCCGCTCAGAAAAGCACTCGGAATGAACGATTTCGACTACGTTTTCGCCTTTGCGAAAGAAATGAAAAAAACGGAAGACGACGATATTGTTTACGAGGCACTTTTAAGCGTAGGCTTTACCGTTGACGCCGTTTTAAGCGTTGTGAACGTGGTTGCGGATTTTGCCGAGAAAGTTGTAAATAACGAAGAAATTTACTCGGATTCCGATCTTGGTAACACTTTTTGTAATATTAAACGGAATTTGTGGAAACTGAACGATATGCTCGGGATAGAGAGCCTTTCGGAATATACGCTTAAAGACGATTATAACGAAGACGAATTTTTCGATGCTTACGCTACGCTTAATTCGAAGTTGAAATCGGTGACAAAATACGAGAAATACGCGCCTAAATCCTATGCTGCAATCAGAAAGTTTATAGAGATTTACGAGCCGATTCACGATTTGTTGTCTATTGAGCGCAGCGCATCTTCTCATCCCGAAAAAATTACGAAAAAATACGTTGACGAGCAGATTGCACGCGGAAAATATAAAGACGTAATTTGCGATTTATTCGTAAAACTGCAATACGATTTAAGAGATATGCTTAACGCCGAGCCTATGACGTCTGCACACGATTTACTTCTTATGGCAAAAGATAAAGGCATTCTCGACGGCAAGCAAGAATCCGCATTACATAAACTTCGTATGTGTAGAAACGGATTGCAACATCCGGAAAAGTCGCAAATACGTTTCGATAAAGAAACGATTGAAAATTGGCGCGATATAGTATTTGCCATAAAGGGGGAACGAAAATGAGTCATCAGGTACAAATAGACTACGAGGCGATAGCGATAAGATGCGAAAGCATTTGCGAAGTTGCTGAAAAGCAGATCGCCGAACTCGACCAGATACTTTCGGACATAGAAAACGGCTCGCAAAGCTTACGCAATAGTCAGACGGCGGCATTACAACAATTGATTGTAGAAGAACGAGATTCTCTCGTTAGAAAAATCGAAAACTTAAAATCGCAGGCAAAAGAAGTAGCGAAAAAAGGCGTTGTAAGCGGAGATAGCGACAGATTAAGACTGGATTCCGCCGATAACGTGGATAAAGCGGCGCAAGAATTACAAAATCAAGTAAACGAGTTGGCTGCTAAACGATTAGTCGAAATGCGCGCGCTTTATCAAAGTTTACTTGAAAACAGTATCGAAGAAAATCAAAAAAGATTGAGGGATAAAGCAAACGGAGTCGTTACAATCCCTGCCGAGATCCAAAAACTTCTCGATTCCATTCAGGACGAGGCGGAAAAACAGTTTACTTACCTTGCATATCTTAAAAACGATATGCTTTCGGGCGATGATCTAATCAGAGCGGGCAGAGAACTCAAAAACGAAACTTATGAATCGCGTATCGAAAAAGAACGTGAAAAAATCCGCCGCGAACTCGAAGCCGCAAGAGTTGAAAAGACTATCATCGATAAAGTCGTAACAGAGAATAAACCGCTTTCCGAAATAAGATCGGCGGCGACGGAAGAAATCGTAGACGAAAAAATCCGTCAGAAGTCGCTGAAAATCATAATGTCGGCGATAACCGCCCGCGGATTTATCGTGGATAAAAAGAATATAAAAATCAAACGCGATACAAACGAAGTGATTTTGGTCGGACTGAAAGCAAGCGGCGAAAAAGCGGAATTCCGCGTGTTTCTGGACGGTAAATTTATTTACGACTTCCGAGGTTACGAAGGACAGGCGTGCCAAAAGGATATACAGCCTTTTTTGAACGATTTGGAAGACGTTTACGGTTTACACGTTACCAAAACGCAGGAAATTTGGAGCAATCCCGATAAAATATCGTCTATGAAGTACCAAACGGTAAAAACGAACACAAATAAGAGGTGAAAATAATGGCATTACAAACAACGTTTAACAGGTTAAAACGCGAAGTCGGTATCAAAAGATGCGTAATACTCGACGGCAACGTCGGCGACGTGTATCTTAACGACAAAAAGCAAATCGTCGATCTGAAACAATATCTTACGGATATGCTCAAAGGTATGGAATACGACGATGTTTTGTATTGGGATCGTATCGACGGCATAGACGGAGACGCTTCAAGGCTTTCCGTGATTGATGAAGTCGAGGTGGAAGGCGACGCTTATTCTTTTGACGATGACGAAGAAAATCAACCGCAAGCGGAAGAAAAAACGGGAAGCGGTCAGTTCAAAGAACCCGCCGAGATTTTCAATATCGTATTCAAAAACTTGAAGAAGCCGAACAGAAAAACAGCTTTCGTGCTGAATTGGGCGGATTATCTCTTTTCAAGCGGCGGACAATTACCGCCCGACGAGAGAGAACTTATCACAATGCTCGGGAAAGCGATAAAAGATAAAAAAACGGAATATTTGTCTGCCGAAGTAAACGAAAGTACGGTTATTCTCATTACGAGCAAACTGGCAATGTTCCCGATTTCCTTCTATCAGGGCAACCCCGAAGTCGCCTGCCTTACTCTTTCAAAACCCGACAGAGAAGAACGCGCTAAAATGATGGAAAAAATCGAGAGCGGATTTGACGTAAAACTCAAACCCGGAGAAACACTTCTGACTTCGGATAAATTTAACGAATACGTCGATATGCTCGACGATTTTACAAACCGTGAAATCGTTCAGATGGCGCGCCTTTCGAGAAAAGAAGGCAAAATGCCGTTCGAGCAGTTGTACTTGCTGTTTAAGTACGGCGAAAAAGACAATCCTTGGGAAAAACTCGACTATAAGTCGGTTAAAAACATCAAAAAGATTTTAAGCGAACGTGTAGTCGGTCAGGAAGAGGCTATCGAAAAGATTGAAAAAGTCGTTGTTAAGGCTTATATGGGACTTACGGGAATACATAAATCGTCTTCTCGTTCTGCTCCGAAAGGAGTGCTGTTCTTTGTCGGACCTACGGGTGTAGGTAAAACCGAACTTTCAAAAGCTCTTGCAAAATTCCTTTTCGGCGACGAACAGGCTTGTATTCGCTTCGATATGTCGGAATATGCGCAGGAAAACAGCGATCAGAAACTTATCGGTGCGCCTCCGGGATACGTCGGTTATGAAGAAGGCGGGCAACTTACTAACGCCGTAAAAGAAAAACCGTTCAGCATAATTCTATTCGACGAAATCGAAAAAGCGGCAAAACCGAATCCGAGAATTCTGGATATATTCCTGCAAATTCTCGAAGACGGTAGGCTTACCGACAGCAAAGGCGAAACGGTTTATTTCAGCGAAAGCGTAATTATCTTTACGTCAAATCTCGGAGCGTCCGAAGTGTCGTCTAACGGTTCTAACGAAGAAGTGGCGGAAGAGTTTATAAAAATCGTTAAAAACTATTTCGATAACGAAATCAAACGTCCCGAAATTCTCGGTCGTATCGGTTACAGCAATATCGTTCCGTTCAACTTCATCAAAGACAGGGAGTTTAGTGTAAAAATCGCGAAATCGAAACTTCGTCCCGTGCAGAAAGCAATATCCGAAAAGTATCGTATCGACCTTGAATTTGAAGACGAACTTAAATTTATAGATTACGTTCTCGGCGGAGCGGACAGCAGTAAAGGCGGTCGTGATATTCTTAACGCCATCAATGATAAATTGCTTGACGAACTTGCTATGTTTATGTTTGAAAACAAAGAAGAATTGCCGTCGATGAAAGGCTCGAAAATCGTAGTAAAAACGACGAAAAACGGGCTTGAATTTGATTTTGACAATGATTAAGTTTAACGTTGCGAGTATAAATCGTTGTACGGAAACGGAAGGTCCGCATAAAAGATTATGTATATGGTTTCAGGGTTGCGATATTCGTTGCAACGAGTGTTGTAACCCTGATTACCAGCCGTTTATAGCGCACCATATTATGTCGATCGACGAGATTATTTCGGTAATTAAAAAGTCGATTTACGAATTTGGCATCGAAGGTGTAACGTATTCCGGCGGAGAACCTACTTGCCAACAAAACCTTCCGCTTTTAACCGACGAAATAAAAAAACTCGGGCTTGGCGTTATATCGTTTACGGGCAGAAAATACGAAGAGGTTTCAGACTTTCTTGCCGGCGTAGACCTTGTGCTTGATGGCGAATACGTTTTGGAAGAAAAAGAAACAAAACGCAGGTTACTCGGCTCTGAAAATCAACGCATTTTATGCTTGACGGACAGATATAAAAATGATATTTCTTGGTTTGATATAGATAAAAACGGTAAATCCGTGGAAGTGAATTTGTCTAATAAAATTGTATTCAATGGAGATAAAATCTGATGGATAGAGTCGTTGTATATCAAAAAATGCGCGAACTTGAAATTAAAATACATTACCATTTTAACGATATCGCGTGGCTTTCAAAGGCAATGAGATCGGAAAAACTAGAAGTTTTCGGAGAGGGAAAGAACCATAGCGAATACACTAACGACGGGCTTGCAACAATCGGCGATACTGTATTGAAATCCGTTATTGCCGATTATCTCTATCGGAAAGGAATAACTACAAAAGGCGAGATTACGCAGATAAAAAGTAAACTTGAAAATAATGAAGTTATGCATAATATTATGCTGAAATGCGGTTTAATCGGATATGCATACAACGCAAAACACTTCCAATCGGATTCGAATGTTCCAGATCACGAAAAAGTAGTAAATAAAGGACACGATCCTTATATCGAAGCGATTGTCGGCGCGGTGTTTTACGATTCAAATTACGACACGACAAAACGTTGGATATTAAAATGGCTTTTACCGCTTCTAATTAGTGAATCGGAATGCGGCATTAACTAAAATTACTTATTATAAAAACATATAAAATTATTTATGGTCGATGGCAAACAGTCATCGGCTTTTTTGTTCCTATTTTGAGGAGGTATAAGATTTTCAATATTCCTAAAGAAAAAATATAAAAATTTTCGTGAAATACCCCGACAAACGGCTCGTAACTTTCCAATTATAGTGAGGGGTAAAAAACTTTTGCGAAACACCCCCGCAAAGAGATTGAAACTTTCCAATATAAGTAGAGAGATAATTTGTCTTTCGTGGACTCGTAAGAACAAAAACTGAAAGTAAAACAAAATGAAGGAGGCAGAAAAATGAAGTTGGATACAAGTTGAAAATGTATTTTTAAGAGCGTTTTTCAATGTATATCGTAGAGAAAAACTTTGGAAGCAAATGCGGAGCAAAACTTAGAATATTGAGCAAAGTGTAGCCCACTATACTTCGCAGGCGAAGTTGTGGGCTCTGCGAGGCTGTGAATCCACTAATAAAACAGTCGGCAGAGGAAATTTTACACACTTTGCTCAACGATTACAAAAACAAATTTCAGGAGGAAAATCATCATTTCATATTTAGTGTGTCATATGGGAAAATACCATAAACAAGACGTTGCTCCTATCGAAAAGGAAAACGAGCGGGACGAGAATTACGAAGCGTCAAATCCACAGATAGACAGCGAGCGGACGAGAAACAATTATCGCTTTACGCCATATTTCGGAAAAACTTACACGGAGTTCATAA
>ENA-OROK01001027-OROK01001027.1-human-gut-metagenome-genome-assembly--contig:-NODE-1027-length-29102-cov-4.156780_pt1 | contig 29102 bp, 33 predicted proteins | sample MGYA00242127_ERZ509046 | MGnify/ENA primary metagenome ERZ509046 (study PRJEB26280, sample SAMEA2338728) | human gut metagenome | biome: human gut; feature: human-associated habitat; material: faeces... | reverse complement strand
CAATCAACGACGACAGCTATGCTGGCCGCTGCCTTCTGGAACTGGCAGAAGCGAAGATCGCCGCGATCAATCTGCACACGAATCTCGACGTCTGCCCCGGCGGGGTCAACGACGTACTGGCAGAGACACTGGGGCTGACGGAGGTGTCGGTTCTGAACCCAACCGGAACAGATGCACGGGGCCGGCCTTACGGCCTCATCCGCACCGGCACGGTACGGGAGCAGTCCCTTTCCGAATTCGCCGCGTTTGTCAAATCGGCGCTCCCCTGCCCCGGACTTCGGTTCGCGGACGCGGGAAAGCCCGTGCGGCGCGTGGCTGTCGGCGGCGGGAGCTGCGGCGGCGCGATCGACGACGTGCTGGCCGCAGGCTGCGATACGCTCGTGACGGCAGATCTCAAATACAACCACTTTGAAGAGGCAAAATATCGCGGCCTCAATCTCATCGACGCGGGCCATTTTGAGACGGAGAACCCCGTCTGCGCCGTTCTGGAGCGCGTTGTGCGCGAGGCGCTGCCGGAGCTGACCGTTCTGCGGGCGAAGGCACATAAAGATGAGACGCAATTTCTATGAAACAGTTGACCTCTGCCCGTTATCTGTGATAAAATGACAAGAGATATTGTAACGAAGGGAAGAACACCTCATGTCCGGACATTCCAAGTGGCATAACATTCAGAAAACCAAGGGCGCACAGGACGCCAAGCGCGCGGCTGCCTTCACAAAAATTTCCAAGGAAATGATCGTGGCCGTCAAGGAGGGCGGCGGCATCGCCGACCCCGCGTATAACTCCCGCCTTGCAACCGTCATCACCAAGGCCAAGGCCGCCAACATGCCGAACGACAACATCAAGCGCGTGCTGGAAAAAGCGGCGGCGTCCGGCAGCGGCGACAACTACGAAACCATCACCTACGAGGGCCACGGCCCCTGCGGCGTTGCTGTCATCGTCGAGACGATGACCGACAACCGCAACCGCACCGCAGGCAGTGTCCGCCACCATTTTGACAAATACGGCGGCAGTCTCGGCACCACCGGCTGCGTCAGCTGGTCGTTCGACCGCAAGGGCGTCATCGTCATCGATAACGAAGACGAAGAACTGGACGAGGATACCGTCATGATGGATGCACTCGATGCAGGCGCATCGGATTTCCAGCCCGAGGACGGCTGCTTCACCGTCTACACTGACCCTGACGACATCAACACCGTCGCCAAGGCGCTCGAGGATAAGGGCTACAAGTTCGATTCGGCACAGATCGAAATGGTCCCGCAGACCTACCAGAAGCTCGACAAGCAGGAAGACCGCGACAACATGGAAAAAATGCTCGACCTGTTTGAAGAGGATGACGACGTGCAGAACGTCTGGCATAACTGGGATCAGGAAGAATAAGACACTGAAAATTACACACAAAAGGCAGAGGGGATATTCCCCTCTGCCTTCTTGTTTCATGTGATTGATGTTGGAGAAAATCGATGACGAAACGCCTCGCAGGACCAGCTATGCTGTTCTGCTTTTTTCGTTTCTCCTGTCGGCGTATTTGTCAATCTGGCATTCCCAACCGCTGTTCTTCATAAAGTTTGGACATCCGTATCAATATCCATTTTCTGTTGCGGCATAAGAAGCTTGTTCGTATGTGAAGCCTTCATATTCAAGCTGTTCGGTTAGGCTTTGACGAGAGAAAGACATCGTGGCTAGGTACTGCTCAGCAGATTTCACCGCCTGTTCGTTCCAATTCGCGCCGCAATTATCTGCTGCATATTTTGCTTCAGAATCAGAATATCCTTCGTACTCAAGCTGTCCTATAAGTCCGGTGTAAGAAAAGGGCATACTATTCAAGTATTGCAGCGCAGACTGTAGCGCGTTTTGCTCGCCAACAGTTGCCGATCCAGAACTTGAAGAATTTGCAGCTGCAGCAGTGTCTGAAGCCGAGGAATAAGCTTGTTCTGCCCCATAAACAGCCTGTTCGTGCGAATAGCCTTCATACTCTAATTGTTCAATCAGTCCATCTTTTGAAAAGGACATCGTTTTTAAGTATTGCTTTGCAGATAAAACAGCCTGTTCATTCCAATCCGCGCCGCAATTCTTTGCAGCGTATTCAGCTTCTTCTGCGGTATAGCCTTCATATTCCAGTTGATCAATCAGTCCAGAATAGGAAAAAGCCATAACATTGAGATATTGTTCCGCGGATTTAAGCGCATTCTTTTTCCCGGTAGATACACTATCTGACGGTGCAGATGATGGACGCGAAGCCGAAGTGTTCTCTTGGGTTGTTACCGTGCTGCCGCTTGTGTTGGAAGTGATACGATTCGTTGAACTGACTGGGGTACTATTGGCCAAAGAGTCTGTACATCCGCAAATAGAAGCAGTAAGAACGGCGCTGGTAAAAAGAATTGCAAAAAGCTTTCTTAACATCTTATCAATTCCTTTCTATTATTTTGCTGATATTTACAATATAACACAGATACTCCAAAATATCAAATAAGCAGTAAACGCATAACGCAGTACTGTACGCCGCTAATTTGATCACTTGTAAGCGTTACATTTGTTCCGTCTGTATGCTATAGGCCAGAGAATCAGGTACTATCGGAAAACACAGGGGCTTTCCCAAGAACAGCTGGCAGAAAAAGTTGATATATCTACCACGCACATGAGTCATATTGAAACCGGAAGCACAAAACTGAGTTTACAAGTTTTTGGGGAGTTAGCCGAGGCGCTTCATAAACCTCGGTAATGCCACGCTCCTGAAGGAAAGCAGAGAACGCCTCGCTGGTCAGGGCATTGCTTTTTGACTTTGTAAAGATGTGATCGGATACGACGTTCAACTCTGGCACCAACTCTGCGCCGCGAGTTCCTGGCCTGAATGTTCTCGTTCCCGCAGACAGGTTGTTGTGCTGTATGTAAATAACCCACAGTTCCTTTTTAACGGCCCAATCAATCGCTTCATTGACGTTTTCAATGATTTCCCTGTAGTTTTTCGTGATATCATTTTGAAGGTCGATCACGACCAGTGCGCTGTTTTTCATATATTCCTCCACAGATTTCTTCTTCGATCTCCGTCGGCTCAGCCTCGAACGCCTGCCAGCGCCAGAAACTTTTTGTCTGACTGAATACTCTGTGTCAGGATTATGCCGAAGAAATAGTTATTCCGAAGTTGCTGCATCAAGTCCCATGAATTCGGAACTTTCCACAAAAACTTCGGAATAACAAAACTATACGGTCAAGCAGCATCCGTGCTCAAATCAAGTCAACCCAGACAGTTTCAAGATCATCTCCTCGTTATCAGCCCAGATTTCATCGGGTGCGGGCTTGGCCTTGCGGACAGCATCGGCCTTTTGAATCGCAGCCCGCTTCATCTCGGTGTCCGCATGGGCGTAGATCATCGTAGTTTCAACCTGTGCATGGCCAAGATACTGCGAAAGCAGCACCATGGGCATTCCAGACTGGTATAAGTGCATTGCCCGTGTGTGCCGCATCATATGCGGGTGGATGTGTTCCGGGACTTCCGGGCAAACAAGCTTCGCCATGCTTCCGTATTTTATAAAGAACGCAGATACCGTATCGGGAGACATTTTTTGCTGTGTCCCATGAATCACAGTGAAGAAAAGTGGTGCTTCACTGTGGTAATCTGCGGTCGGATGAAACTTGCGCAGATATTGCTTGCAATGCTGAACCGTCTTGCTGAGCAGTGGGACTGTGCGGATTTTGCGCCCTTTTCCGTGCAGATACGCAATCGGGTGTTTTGCGTCAAGGCGCAGATCACAAACTTTCATATCGAGAAGCTCACTGCACCGGGCTGCGGTATCGTACATGAGGATCATGAATACCAGATTCCGCAAATCTTTGGGCTTGGATGGATCAGGCTGCTGAAGCAGTGCAGTCAATGACGGTTCGGTCAGAAATTCAACGATCCGCCCATGAGACTCCTTGGAGGGGATGTTGCAGGCGGAAAGGTACAGTGCCGTTTGTGTGCAATCAATCTGTCCAGCAAAATCCAGAAAAGACCGCAGTGCCATCAAGCGCTGGTTGCGGGTAGAGGCACTGCATCTCCGCGCATTTTCCAACCAGGCCAGGAAACCGAGAATGGCGTCCCGGTCAATGCGGGAGAAAGTCAATTCGGTGGCTCCAATTCCCATCTCATCTCTCATATAAGCTACAAAAAGATTGAGCGTCTGTCTGTAGGAGAGAATCGTATTCTCACTGAGGCAGCGCTGCTTGGGCAGATAGTCCAAAAGGAAACGCCGAACCACATCAAAAAAATCATTCATCGGCCCTTACCTCCGGCAAGAACGCTTCAGCAGAAGAAAACGCGAATCCGGACATCTCCTCCAGCAAACCGGGGACCAGATGGATGTAGTAGTAAGTGTCCGAGAGCTGTGCGTGGCCCATGTATGCACTCAGATAGGGCAGCATGGCGTTCAGGTCTTTGCCCTCACGCATCCAGCGATACAGCCTGTGGGTAGCGAAAGTATGACGAAAATCATAAAGACGCGGGGAACGGCGGCCAGTTCCTGTAATGGCGGCTTTCTTCAAAACCTGGCGGAACGTCTTCTCCAGCCCCCTCTTTCCGTAAAAGCCGCCCTCAGAGTTGGGGAAGAACGGCTCACGTTCTGGCATAACGGAGGCTACGATGGCGCTGCAATCTGAGAGCATCTGCGTCACATCTTCTGCCATCATAACAATGCGGCTCCTGTGCTTCTTGCTCTCCATAATGTTCAGCCGCCCAATTTCCAAATCTACATCGCTTACTCGAAGCTTTCTGGCCTCAGCCGGACGCAGACCGCAGCAATACATCAGCTTTACCATAGCCGGGATCACATATTGCCGTACCGGGAAACCGCCTCTCGGTTTCAAATGGTCGAAAACATCCCAAATTGTCAGGATGTCGTCCTCGGTATAGATGTACGGAGCGTAAGGAGCATCTTTCCTGGCAATATCCGGCGGCAGAACGTAGGCGGCCTCACCGTTGCGATTCAGGTATCTGGCAAACTCGCGCACCGGCATCATGCGGTTGCGGAAGGTATTGTTGCCCTCTGTATTCTTTTTCGTAGCCCAAGCCAGGCAAAGCTCCTCGGTCAGAAAGTTTTCTTCAGGAAAATGCGTCATGCAAAAGCGGTCAAAGTCCCGCAGGAGGCGAGAGGATTCCAGATAACCAAACCCCAATGCGTTTTTCTGCGCGATAAAGTCCTCGATTCGGGCAGCAAAGCAGCTCTCAAAGGTGTACGTCATTTCAGCCCCCCGCCTTTCTGTGGGAGAGCAGGGGCAACGCACACTGCTTCAGTCCTTGCTCATCAATAGACAGATACAGCTTCATAGAGTCCATATCCCTGTGGCCGAGAAGCTGCTGGATCAGTTCAAAGGATACCTCATTCTGGAGCAGTCTTGTCCCAAATGTCCGGCGAAGCGCGTGAAAGGCACGACGTTTCGCCGGAATTCCTGCCAGCTTCATGTGCTTGGAAACAACCCCGCTGGCAGAACGCGCGTCAAGCGGGCGGATCACTCCCGTATGGCACAGGAAGATATTCGGAAGCGCGGAATCCGGGCGGCCATTGAGAATATAATCCGCAATCGCGTTCCCGCTTTCTGCTTCCAGTGGAAGGGACAGCGGTTCACCAGTTTTGTGTTGAACCAGACGAATTTCCCTCGCCCTCCAATCAATGCTACCCAGTTCCAGCCGAACAACGTCACAGGCCCTCAAACCGCTCTGCGCAGCCAGTACCATCATGGCATAATCCCGTTTCCCAATGGCCGTAGTCCTGTCCGGATGTTCCAGCAGATATTCCAGTTCATCCTCAGTAAAGCCCTCATGGAACATTTTTCGGGTTGCCATAAGTTCCGGCAGAGACTGACTCAGGTCAGTGATTGTCAAGTTACGTTCAAATAAAAATCTCAGAAACAGCCGCACAGAAAAAATTGCTGAACCAAGTCCACCGGCGTAATGCGCTGCAAAACTGGTAACACACCCATTTACATTTATCAGAGTGAAATCCGCCAAAGAGCGGAACCCATGATCCTCCATTTCAAACAAGAACCGACGTATAGCGCTCCTGGCGACATTGCGTGTAGTCTCAGCCATGCTTTCGCTTTGTTTGGTGTGTGTACAAAATTCTCTTAAAAGTGAGTTGAACGGCTCAACAAGTTCCCGTTGCCCCCAGTTTGGAACCTTCGCCAAAGTAATATGACCTGTCTGGTGCATCTCCTGTATCCAATACGCAGCCTTGCGCAAGTTTTGATATGAGCCTCTGCCAATTTGCCCGTACTCATATTGAATCCGTTTCTCTGCAACGATCTGATCCAAAATTTCTCCCGAAAATCGATCTGTCCCAGATTCATAGTGTCGATTCAAGATGATCGCCAGACCTTCGTTCCTGTAATGGCCAACTGTTGCGTCAGTAAGGCCAAGTTCCAACATCGCGCTGTTGGTTCTCCAGACCAGCGCGTAAATGTTATCCAAATCCGCAAGCTGCTCTGGAGTTGGTGTGTCCTTCCAGATGCTTTGTCGTGGTCGCCGCAATGCAGGCATCCAAGGGGACAACGGCGGCAGATCCACTGAGCCTTTTTCTGCACAATGTTTTAAGAGTTCGCATCCCCTGCGGAGCAGTCTCCACTTCCAGACCGAAAATGCCCCTTGATCAAAAAATTCACGCTGTTCAAGTAAAAATGCATCTAACATTTCAGGGGCTGCGCAAAGAATACCTTTTGCTTGAAAGTGGCGGATGACGCAGCCAATGCCGGTGTGGGTATATGCGTGCAGACTTTTGCCGCTTATACCTTGGTCAGATAAAAGTTCCAATATTTGCGTAGCGGTTGCAACCAAATCAATCGTTTCCATAGTCCTCCTCCTGTATCTTTGATGGCAGGCTGTGTTGCCTGCGCTCTCATTATACAGGTTTGGCGGACGCTTTTGTTATTCCGATGTTTTTGTGGAAAGTCCAGGATTTATGGGACTTGATGCAGCAACTTCGGAATAACTATTTCTTCGGCATAATCGGTGCAGGGTGAGCCAAAGGTGATGATGTCTACCGGCTCGATTTTCCCACCATCCATTTGAGAAATATCCCCGTAGTGCTTCATAAAAGGCAGACGCCTGGTGGTCACCCGGATGGGAAACGGCTCGATCTCTGAGGCCCACACAGGGGTGACGCCCGCAAGCAGCCCGCCCAACGGGAAGCCCCCGGAGCCATCAAAGAGGCTTCCGAGGGTCAAAGTCTTATTCGTCATGTGTTCACTCCTTATCAGCCGCTCAGCCACCAGTCGAAAACCGCCTGTCCGTCCGACCATTTCTCAGTGGTCGGCTTTCCCTCGGCTGCTCTCTTTTCGAGCATTTTGTCGAAGGCACGGATGTAGGCTTTCTGGTAGCCGGAATAACGCCGGAACTCCTCCAGCCGCAGCTGCCTGCTTGCCATGGGGCAGCCGATGCAGCCGATGCGCTTGAAGCCGCACTCATAGAGCGGGTTGCTTTTGCAGCCGTAGTGATTGAGAAATTCCCACACATCCTCGTCCGTCCAGTCCACAATGGGATTGACCATCGTTTTCCGGGTGCGGTAGCAATGCTCGACCATGCGGCGGTTGATGTCGTTGTCGTCGTTGAGGACGATGCCGCCCTGACGAGTGGTGCGGTAATCCGCGCCGAGCTCCTCAGCGATTTTCTGTGTGCCTTTCGGCTTGCCGATGAACTTGACCACATCAGCGGACTGCTTTCGGCGTGTGCTTTCTGCCCACCGAACGCCGGTCACCACGATCTTGCCCGTACCGCCCGGTTCTTTCAGTTCGCTGCAGCAGTACCGGGAAGTGCGAAGCGGCGGTGTGCCTTTGCGCACGATAAGGTTCCACATGGTCACGGGTTTGCCATCCCGGTCATAGGAACGGCTGATACGCACATCCGGCTGGGATCTCACATACCGCACCGTTTCCGGGGCATCCACGGTAGTCAGATTGTGGACTGCCTCGAACTTGATTCCAGCAAGCTGGGCGAGGATCTTGATGCAATCGCTGTCCTTGCCGCCGCTGTATGCCAGGAAGTAACCGTCCTCCGGTTCAAAGGCTTTCAGACGCTCAATGGCGATACGCTCTTTCTCTTTGAGTTCTGTGTTCATCGCTGACCACCTTCCTGCGCGGTATTCTCCGAACCGGCAACCTCCTCGAAGGAAAGGGTGCGACCGTCCCGCTGTACGCTGACCTTTTCATCCGTGCCAACCTGCTCGATGTATCTGCGGACAATGACATCGCAGAACTTCTCGTCCAATTCGATGGTGCAGCAGATGCGGTCGGTCTGCTCACAGGCAATGAGCGTGGAGCCGGACCCGCCGAAGGGGTCGAGAACCACACTGTTTGCCATAGAGCTGTTCTGAATGGGATAGACCAAGAGCGGAATGGGCTTCATGGTGGGATGGTCGCCGTTTTTCTTGGGTTTGTCGAACTCCCAGATGGTGGACTCTTTGCGCCCGGTGTACCACTGGTGCTTGCCTTTCTTCTTCCAGCCGTAAAGGCACGGTTCGTGCTGCCACTGGTAAGGACTGCGTCCCAGCACCAGCGCATTCTTCTTCCAGATACAGCACCCGGACAGGTAGAACCCGGCATCCTTGAATGCCTTTCTAAAGTTCAGCCCTTCCGTATCTGCATGGAAGATGTAGATGGAACCGTCGTCTGCAAGATGGCCGTGCATCTGCTGGAAAGCTGCCAGAAGGAACTGGTAGAATTCCGAATCGCCCATGTTGTCATTCATGATCTTACCGGCAGTCTCTTCCACATCCACGTTATAAGGGGGATCGGAAAGGACCAGATTTGCCTTGGTTCCGTCCATCAGGGTGTCGTAGCATTCTGCTTTGGTGGAATCACCGCACAGAACGATGTGCTTTCCCAGATGCCAGAGGTCACCATCTTTGGAGAAGCATGGCTGCTTCAGCTCGGATTCCACATCGAAGTCATCTTCCTTGACCTCTTTGCTGTGGACTTTGTTGAACAGCGTCTCAATCTCCGGCGGCTCAAAGCCGGTCTTACCAAGGTCGAAGTTGGAATCCTCGATGTCCTTCAAAAGATCAGCCAGCAGAGAATCATCCCATGCACCCGTAATCTTATTGAGCGCAATGTTCAGGGCTTTCTCCCTGGTCTTGTCGATGTCCACCACCGCACAAGGCACTTCGGTGTAGCCCAGCTCCATCGCTACGGTCAGTCTCTGGTGGCCGCCGATGATCGTCATATCGGCATTGACCACCAAAGGATCTGCGAACCCGAACTCCGTGATGGAGTTCTTGATCTTCTCGTACTCTTTATCCCCCGGCTTCAGCTTTTTCCGGGGATTGTATGCGGCCGGCTTGAGTACGGACACCGGCAGCATCTTCAGTTCAGCAGTCGCTTTCATGTAAGCCCTCCTAATTCAGATTCACATGCGCATGACCCCGGAGAACGGCACGAAAAAGGAGCCGAACAAAAAGCCCGACTCCATCTCATCTCCATCTTCCTGCGGCTGTTCAGCCATCTCGCACCATTCCGGGTTTTCCCCGTTCACGGATGCCAGGACCTTATCTTCCGCATCGTCAATCGCATGTACACAGATACCCCCGGTGTTGAACATCGGAAACACACCGATAATCTTACTCACCCTCATCCACTCCCTTCATCCCGTATCGATAATCCCAGTAACAATTCAGACTGCAGAACTTCCGCTGCCGTTTTCCTTCATCTACGGCATGGAACTCCCTTCCACAGTTTTTACAGACCGCGATCCGAAAAGGCTTATGCTGCCTGTAATATTCCTCCCGGCAATCAGGAGAACAGAACCGTCTCCGACCACTGTTCCCTCTCTGTACGAGAATGCGTCCGCAAACCGGACAGCGCCGTTCCCCCGACCCATCCGATGGCTGTAACTGGCAGCTCCCCGTTTCCGGCAGACCCAGTTCCCGGCAGTAATCTGTGACCTGTTCCAAAGAAAGCCCTGTGTTTTCTGCGATCTCCACACATTCAAACCCTGCAAGCCGCTGGCTTCGGACTTCTTCTCTCTCCGGGCGGTACTCATAGCCCTCAAACACACAGTCCAGCCGGACACCGTTCTTTACCACATCACGTTCTATGTTCAGCGGTTCTTCCATTTGCATCGCCCTCCTTCCAGCGTCCTTTGTTTGCACAGGCACGGCTGCAATATTTCCGTTCCAGACCATACTGGTGCCGGTAGGAAAACTCCCTGCCGCACACCGGGCAGATCTTCGACCGCACGGTCTTCCAGTTCTCCGGCTTTGGATGGGTGTTGTTCCACCGTGACCGGCATTCCGGTGAGCAGAACTTCCGTGGTCTGCCTTTATGGTTTGGTACGATTGCCGTACCGCACTGAGGGCAGAAGGAAAAAGCCATGTCCCTGATCATCTCAGCCGTGTAATCTTCCATCTGCCCTCACCTCACTCTCATTTTTCGCCGTTTCTTCGGCGGTTTCTTAGAAAAATTTCAAAATACATACGAAAAGCAGCGAAGTTGAAATCGGCACTGCCCCGCCAGGTTGGATCGTTGTTGCGACGGCCGATTCCCGCTCGCCCCTGCTCCTCCCGGAACAAGCTAAAATGTGCGAAAGCTCCCTGTTTACGAGAGGTTTCACACACTTTGGTTCATTTCGGGGAAAAAGAATGGCACCGGAACCGAAGCTCCGATGCCTGTACATTTTCCTGTTTCATTTTGCGTCGTTATTCCTCTGACCCCCGGCCTATGAATTTTGCGGTTTTTCACGCAAAAGGGGCCACCGGTCTCCGTGTGACTTCACCATAGAGAAGTGACCCCGGCCCCCGGTGGGCCCTGTCAGTAGGTGTAGGTCGGGTTGATGTCTTCGGTCAACGTCTTCTTATCGTGACAGCTCTTGCAGAGCGGCTGCCAGTTGTTCTGATCCCAGAAAAGTTTCTGGTCACCACGGTGTGGAATGATGTGATCCACAACCGTTGCCCGGACGTACTTGCCCTGCTTGGCACACTGCACACAGAGTGGATGAGCTTCCAGATACGACTTTCTGGCTTTCTGCCACCTCCTGTTGTATCCACGCTTCGCTGCCGGGCGGGTCACCTCTGGATGGAGAGGCAGGTGCTTCTCACAGTAGAGCCGGCCGGCTTCCACCAGCTCTGGGCAGCCGGGGTGACGGCACGGTGTCTTTGGTCTGTACGGCATGGGTCAGTCCTCCCACGGAAGACCAGCCTTGCCGAAGTGACCGTAAGCACTGACCCTGTTGTAATCTACATCCAGCAGTCCCAGCCGCTTGATGATACCCTGCGGGGTCAGGTCGTAGCTGTCATGGACGTAGGCTTCGATGAAGTCAAGGGACTGGTGCTCTGTACCGAAGCACTCCACCGACACACCGACTGGCTGTACCACGCCGATGGCGTAAGCCAGCTGGACTTCGCACTTGTCAGCGTAGCCCGCCTGCACGATGTCCTTGGCAATCTTCCTCGCCATGTATGCTGCGGAACGGTCCATCTTGGTGGGATCTTTACCGCTCAGAGCGCCACCACCCATGCGACCGATGCCACCGTAGGTATCGCACGCCAGCTTCCGGCCAGTCACACCACAGTCGGCGTAGCTGCCGCCCAGCACGAAACGACCGGTCGGATTGACGAGCTTCGTGAAGTCACCGTCCAGACCGTATTCGCAGGCGGCCAGTACCATCATGGATTCGATGATGTGCCGGAAGTCGCTGACCTCCACATCCGGGCTGTGCTGCACGGAGCAGAGGAAGGTAGTGATGCGTCCGGTGTCGTAGTCGTAGCTGACCTGTGCCTTGGCATCTGCACGGAACATCTTGGACGGATGATTCTTCAACAGCTGCAGGAACTTGGTGGCGACCATGTACGGAATCGGCATCTGCTCTGCCGTTTCATTGGTGGCATAGCCATACATGATGCCCTGGTCACCTGCACCGCCCTTGTCCACACCGAGCGCAATATCCGGGGACTGCTTGTCCACCAGAATGCCGACGCGAAGAAGCTCGGTCAGGTTCCACCCCAGCTTTTCGGCACCAACGCGGTTGAACACATTGTGGACGATCTGGTTGTAGTTTGGTCGGTAGTCGGTGGTGACCTCACCGGCAATAAAAAGCTGGCTCTTTTTCAGCAGACACTCGATTGCCACACGGGCGTTCCTGTCATGCTGAAGGATGTCGGTCACGATGGCATCTGCGATCTGGTCACAGATCTTATCGGGATGGCCATTGCTGACCTGTTCACAAGTGATGATCTTACTCATGTTCTATCCTCTCTTTCCTATATCACAAAGCAGGCCGTTTTTGTCCTTGCCCACAAATAAGCTCCCACAAAGACTGCCTGCCCTGTCTCAGTTCATGGTTTCCGTTCATTCTCTTATTTTGCTTTCTTCTTCTCAACTCATGTAGCATGTAGCAACCATGTAGCTGAATTTTATATAAGAAAGCTATAAAAGAAAGTAATAATAAAAAAGGTTATGAAATCTCGGCTACAAACCAGCTACATGCTACAAAGCACCCAAAATCAGAAAAAAGATCACAAAAGGCTGTCCTTTGGCTTATATGCATCCTGTACCGTCAGGTCTTCTGCTTCATCTTCTACTTCCTTGAACTTGCAGTCCATGATCAACGTAGTCTGTCCGCCACCACCTTTGGGGCGCTTTCGGACCACTTTGAAATGCACGCCGATAGCATTTTTAAAGTTCTTCTGGTTCTCCGAGGAATACCCGTTCTCCTCACACCACTTTGTGTACAGCTGGTATGCTGCTGCCGTCCGAAGTTCCGATCCTTCCTCTTTTTTAAGCCACGCCTCAATGAACTGTCCGATCCGATCAGAATCATCCTTGTAATCTTCCGTGGCTTTCGTGACAGCCTGCGGAAGTTCCAAACCCCGCTGGCAGAACTTTTTGTACCCTTCCAGACACCAGTTGAAAATACCTGACAGATTCTCCGGCTTCGCAAACTGCCCCTTCAGCCCCTGATCCTGTTCTCCCTCTTCAAAGTGACGGTTAAACGGGATGATCTTCAGTCGGCCGGATTGGAACAAGGTCATATCATTGACATTGGGCAGGTAGTTCGTATTGATAAAAATCTTGAAAACCGGCACAAAATCAAAGCTGTTCTCATTCAGGAATCGAGCATTGATGGTGTCGTTGCCAGTCATTCTTTTTACGAGAGCCGCATTAAACGTGATCTTCTTCTCCGGCTCAGAGATATTTACAAATCTGGAGCCAACCAGACGAGCTACTTCTTCCGAAGGTCCGCCTGTGTTCCCACCACGGAATTTAGCTGCCAGCATATCCGGATTCGATGTCTTTCCATAGTCGCCCATGATCTTCAGAAATGTTTCCATTGCAGTGCCTTTGCCGTTTCGGGAAGTGGCACCGTAAAGGATAAACATACACTCCTGCGAGGTATCTCCTGTCAGAGCGTATCCCAAAGAACGCTGAAGGAAGTCTGCCAGATCCGCATCCCCGCACATGACCTCCTTGATAAACGAGTGCCAGCGTGGACAGTCTGCTTCCGGGTCGTAGGTAATACCGGATTCCATTGTGAGATAATCCTCCGGCCGATGCTCCCTGAATTCCAATGTCCGCATATCCAGCGTTCCATTTTTGCAGTTGAAGAAATACTTGTTCCTGTCGAATGCCTGCATGGAGATCGGGTACACGGACATGGCATCTCTTAACATCGTTTCCCGATTCTTACGCAGCTGCAGTTTTCGGACACGGTCGATGAACCGCTTCCTGGCATCCTCTTCGGTGATCGTCAGGGCAAACACATACAGCTTGTCAGCCAGCAGCTTTGCCAGTTCCGACACCTTGAGATTGCCTTTGTCCGGCCGCCAGACAGATCCGTCATAGACATACCAGCCTTTACGTTCACTGTTGTACCGGGCAATCTGCTTGAAATAATCCGCAAACATATTGCCCATGCCGATCTCATTTCTGCCATACCGGGCATTTGTGTGCGGTGCCATTTCTTCCAGCGTGATCGTAATTTTGGTAAGATCCGGCTGGAACTCGATATAGTCATCCTCATCCAGCTTGGAAAACTCTTCATCCACGATATCCTGTGCATTGACCGGCATATAGACGGCCACACAGGTATTGACCGTGTTACGGATAGAGATTGCACCGTAGGTCGAACCAGCCTGTTTTCGGTCCCACTTGGGGCGCATCAGACCAGATGTGCGGAAGATACGGTCCATCTGCTCCTCATCACAGCCGCACCAGAATGCCAGGATAGACAAGAGTGCCATGTCTGCATCCGACTGGCTGCCGTAGAGGTCTTCCCACTCACCGGCAAAGAGCTTTTTGAACTTTTCAGAGTTACTGGCCTCGTTAGCGTGTGTGATAACAGCCTCATCATCCAGATACGAATGGTGCTGAAAATGAGTCTGCTGTACCTGTTTGTTCCGCTTCATGAGCGTATCGAGCAGTGTGGTCATCGCCGTTTCATCGTTGGGAATTTCACCTGTGCGGTAAACATCTCCCGTTACGGTGACGAAGCGGTTTGTCGCACCGGGCATATACACTTCCAGACCTTTGCTGCGGTTGTTGATGTAGTAGACCGTCTTGTCGTAGACGTAGTCTTCTGGCACATGGAAGAATCCACGCAGACCTTTGCCGGACGGTGACTTCTCTACATACGCTGTAGAAAAGATTGAAAGTACGGTGTCCGCTGTGTCATTCAGCGTCCCGTCCTCACGGATACAGTGGTCGATGTCAAAAGCTCCGATACCACTGCCCACAGCAATGCCGATGCCGTCATAGCCGCCCATTGCATAAGTGACAAGCGTGGTCTTGAAATCTGCAAAGGTGCGGAGATCATTGATCCTGGCTCTATCACCATTCGCCGGGTTATACGGCATCTTGGTCTTCTGACCGTTTCGCTTTTCAAATTTCCAGACACAAAACCGGCAGGAGGTCTTCAGCTTCGCCGGGATATTTTTGATATCCACCATAGCGGTTAGACCTCCTTCCTGCTGTATACAGTGTTGCTGCCGTAATTGGCATTGCTGCCGCGCACAGCATTTTCGTCTGTATTTTGTTTGTTTTTCTTAGTACTGTGCATATCAAACTGTCTTGCCACAGCCTGTTCAATCTCCTGCTTTTTCTCAGCAGAGATCACCCTGCAAAGGCGTCCAAACAGTGCCGACTGGTCGATCGTTGTGATCTGCTCGACCAGCAAAATGGAATCCTCCAGTCGTTCCGCTCTGAGCATCTCACAATGTGCTTCTGTCAGCACGATATGTGTTGGCAGGTCGAGCTTTTTCATCTTGCTCGTAAGCGGAATAACTGTGAAGGTCTGCGAATAACGGTTCGCAATATCGTTTGTCAGGATCAGCACCGGACGGTTCCCACTCTGCACACAGGTGCCATAATGGTTACCAAGCTCTGCAAACCAGATCTCATACTGCTTCGGGATTCTGGTCGTCGGCCAGTTGTAAGCGGGGAAGCTGTCATAAGTTGTGTGGCTGCTTTCCTGCTGCTTTTCGGTGCTGTGGTTATGCGTGGCGGCGCTTTTATGCTTGGTGCAGCCACGCTTGTTGATGTACTTGTTCACATGGATCTTCCTGCCACGCGGCAGAATCCGTGCGTTGCTTTTCTTTCTCCCCATTCTGGATTTCACCTCTTCTCTCCTGATACAAAAACAGCCGTCCGGAATCCGAATCCGTGACGGCATAACATGTAAAAAGCGGATAAAAATACCGGGCAGCTTTCGCTCCCAGCACTCTTATCCGCTCCCGGTTTTATCTTATTTTCCTAGTATAAAGTATAGCAAAAAGCCGATGTACGCATAAGAAGCAGTTTTCCTAATTAACTGCTGTTTTTCCTGAAAAAGCCCTCTTTTTCCAAATTTACTACAAATTCTTTGAAGCCTTTTCCCTTGTAATAATCTGCCCTGCTTTTTCCAAAAGAACAGCCGTTGGAATCCTTCATCGACTTCAACGGAATACGCTCAAAATAGAACTGTCTGACTGCTACCCTCGCATCAGAATCAGACACCCGGCTCAGAGCCAGTTCCATAATACGAAGCCGTGCTCTGCTTATCGTATTCCCTTTTGCACTCCGTATACATCTCTTCCTTGATGCCGCGCTCCAAATCGGAGATAGTCGCTGCCTGTTCCTGTTTGATCTCGGCCAGCATTTTCTCCTTTTCTGCAATGTCTGCCTTGAGTTTTTCATAACCGCCGCAGGCATCTTTTGCTATGGCTTCATGCCGTTTATCCGGCTGAAAACTCCACTTAATCGGTCTTCCCACATTCTCCCCTCCTGTGTCTGTCATGCAAACGGATCACATCCGCAATCCCCTGCAATGCAGTTTCTTTCTCTCGCTCCACCACCCGGCGGCTTAAAGTTCTCCCATCCAAACCAGTGATCTCCGACTGCTTTCTGCCGTCCACAAAGAGCTGCTCTGCCACGATCCGCGTACACCCCCGAAGACTGCGCAGTCCAACCTCGAACAGCTCAATATCTTCACAGACCTTGTAATAGGGTTCCAGAAACTGCTCGGTGCGCTGAGTCTGCACTTCCCGGTTCATGGATGCCAGCACCTTGTCACAGTTCAGCACGGTGCGCTCCACCGGATTTGATGTACCGCTGGTCTGGACACGCTCGGATTCCTCATGTGCGCCCTGCGACAACTTGTAGATGATCTCGTCCTTAGTGTAAAACCAGGACCGGGAATCCTCGTACTGCTGCCGGAGCATATCCCGCCTGTGTACCAGCAGCCTATAGGAATCAGCCAGTTCCTTTGCCTGTTCCATATAATCCATCTCGTCTGCCATACTGCACCTCCTGTTCTGGTCTGTTTATTTTTATCACGCAATATCACCTAATGCCCGGATGTTCTCTGGAGTCAGAGCAGCACCGGCTTCCGTGAGCAGCTTCACGAGCTTTTTCATCTCTCGCTCCGCTTTCCGGCGCAGGTTTTCTGCCCTCCTCCTTCTACGCTCCACAGCTTCAACCTTTACTCTTGCCTGCACACCTGATATGAGTGTGCAGGCATCCAGATCCGTCAGCGTATTGTACCAGTTGGAGTGAAAGAAACCTTCCAGTCTCTTTTTCTCAAATTGCGCATCCCGATTGTTTGGATGATCCTCCAAACGGAACAGTACGGTTTTGTAATCCTTAACAGCCTGCAGGATGATTGCATTCGCCAGATTCTCGTAGCATTCCAGATTGTCCGCTGCCATTCCCATCAGTCGTTCACCCTGCCCTTTCCTGAATCATTCTCTTTTGTGTCGTACCACGGTGCCGGCACCTTCTGTTCATCCAATCCATACTTGAACATATAGATGGAATACCATGCCGCCTCATACATGCAGTCGATCAGTTTGCGGTTCGGCTCCGGCATCAGGGCTGCATTCCGCACAAACAGGTCAACAAAGTTTTCTTTTTCTTCCCTGTCTGTCACCAGACGGTGCTCCTTCGCGTCGATCAGGATCTCAGCAAAGCGATAGCACTTTCTCTTGTTCTGCTGAATCCAATCGAAACGCCAAGTAACCGCATCCAGAATCGTCTGTCTGGTATCCTCCGCCGTCAGCTTCGGTGCAACCGGGTGTTTGCCTGCCGCCACTGCTTTCGCATAGCATTCCTCCGCACGGTCTTCCGCACAGAAACGCTTGTGAAACTGAAGCTCGTAGGCTTTTGCCTGACACATGAGCAGTTCGATTTCATGCTCATAGGCTTCCTTTGCCAGCATATCCTGTGTAACTCGCAGATCAGAGGTCTTACGGGCAGGCGTTTCCCCAAAAATCGCACACAGCAGGCCGGTGCCACTGTACGGACGGAACATCGCATACGGTGTGAAAAATCCATCATTGTCGCGCTTCTGCTTGCCGGTCTGCACATGCGGTGCAGTCTTGTAGTGATATCGGTCGGTATCCAGAATGCCGTGAGAGTTCTTTCTCTCAGAGGCACGATCCTTTGCATTCAGAAACTTGTAATTGGTCGTATTCTTTTCCATAATTTTCTCCTATTCCTCCAGCCGTGCTCTGACGGCAGATATCAGCTTTTCCTGTGTCATGTCCTTCTGCTCCAGCGCAGCCATGACATCCTCGTCCACAGTATTCTTCGTGATGATATGGTGAATTGTCACCACATGGGTCTGTCCCTGCCGCCAAAGACGGGCGTTGGTCTGCTGATACAGTTCCAAAGACCAGGTCAGCCCAAACCAGATCAGGATGTGTCCGCCCTGCTGGATGTTCAGGCCATGTCCGGCCGATGCAGGGTGGATCAGTGCGACTGGGATGTTCCCGGCGTTCCAGTCCTTAATGTCGGTACTGCTCTTGATGTCCCGGACTTTGATCTTCAGCTTCGACAGGTGGTTGATGATACGCTCCCGGTCATGCTTGAACCAGTAAGCTACCAGCGCCGGCTGTCCATTGGCCGCCTCGATCAGGTCTTCGAGGGCTTCCAGCTTGTGGTCGTGAATGACTCTCGCTTTGCCATTCTCGTCATAGACCGCGCCATTGCTCATCTGCAACAGCTTCCCTGTCAGGGATGCAGCATTGGCAGCGTCTATGTCACCGTCTTTCAGCGGGATCAAAAGATCCTGCCGGAGCATATCGTAGAGTTTCCTTTCCTGCGTATCCATCTCGACTTCGCACCTTGTAGGTACACAATCCGGCATATTGAGATAATCCAAAGCTTTCATGGAAATCGTGATGTCAGAGATCCGCTGGTAGATCATCTCCTCTGCTCCCTGTCTTGGTACATACTGGAACACGATGCCTGTTGCCGGGTTCATCGACCCAGCCTTAAAGTAGGCTTCCCGGTAGCGGCCGATAAACTTGCCAAGCCGCTCACCGCCATCCAGAATTCCTATCTCTGCCCAGAGATCCATAAGGCCGTTGGATGAAGGTGTACCGGTCAGCCCGACCCACCGCTTCACGAATGGCCGGACTTTTCGCAGAAATTTAAAACGCTGGGACTGATAGTTCTTGAACGATGACAGCTCATCGATCACGACCATACTGAAATCCCAGCGCATGCCATTTTTCTCGTAATACTCCACCAACCACTTGATGTTCTCCCGATTGACAATGTAGATCATCGCCGGGTGGTGGACTGCCGCAATCCGGGTCTTGACATCTCCAACAATAACGGAAATGTCCAGACCTTTCAGATGGTCCCATTTCTCGATTTCTGCCGGCCATGTGTCACGGGCAACTCGCAGCGGTGCGATGATGAGGACCTTGTTGACCTCAAAAGTCTCAAGCATAAGGTCTTTGATGGCAGAAAGTGTAATAACGGTCTTTCCTTAACCCAAGCCCATATCCAAGAAAAGCGCTGCAATCGGGTGCGTTTTAATATACTCGGTGCAGTAACTCTGATAATCGTGTGGAATGAACTTCATAGCGGCATCACCTCCTCCCGGCATCCTGTGCCTGTGTTTCCGGCTCATCGCTTTGTGTATCTCCCTGCGGCAGCGTAACTTCCGGCATCTCCGGGATCTTTGCTCCGATTCCCTGTGGGAGAGGTTCACCCGGCGTCCAGTGCAGGAGTGCGTCCACCGCAGGCTGAATCTGCTCCAAACGGTCAACGCAGAACACCGGAAAGCCCAGTGCCTCCAGCTGCTGTCTGCGCTTCCGCTGAAGGATTCGCATCTGCTTACCCGGAGCTTTCAGCTCCACAAACGCACACTTGCCACCGATCAGTAGAACCAACCGATCCGGCACGCCGTTCATAGTCTGACTGCTAAATTTAAGGGCCTGTCCTCCGACGGCCCTTACTGCTTCCACAAACCGCTTTTCGACTTCATTCTCCCTCATCCGACTTCGCCTCCTCTGCCCGCCATACACCGATGCGTGGGCGTTTCTTTTCCTGGTATTCCTTTTTCGGGCGTTTCCTTGGGCGGTGCTTCTTCCTGCGCTCTTCCCGAACCACATTGCCGATGGCTTCATTGGCTGTCGGGTCCGGGTGGCTGTGGCTGACTTTCCTGTTTGGAGCGCTTTCCTCTTTGTGTTCTGTGATCCAGTGAATGACCTCTTCCATAGCCGCCACCTCACTGATTGATCTGCTTCCACTGCTGCGGCTCCATCGTGGCGACCTGCCAGCCGATGCCTTCCAGTGTGGTGGCACGGTCATAGGAAACCACGTCTTGCGATGCGCGGGTCACCGCATTGGAAAGGCCGTACAGAGAAAGGTCACCGCCTTCGATGAGGTACTTGAGGATGCCTTCCTGCTCCTCGGCATTGATGCCATAGCTCTGCGCGGTCAGCTGCACCACGTCCTGCACCTTGCCGGTGATCGGTACTGCCATAGATTCCTGCAGGCGGCCGACCACCTGCGAGAATCTGCTCTCGTCAATAGCGGCCATCGTGGTATCGCGGAGTTTCAGCAGAAATGCCTTGTCTTCCGCTTCCATCGTTTCATCCGAATACAGTGCAAAGCTGTCCTCCACTGCCTTTGCCTGCCGGCCGACATGGTGGCGGCGTTCGCCCATGTCGTTCACTACCATACCGTTGGTGCAGACCAGACGGTATACCAGCGGCTGAATGGATACAGCCCCCAGACCAACCTCGGAGTTGGAGATCATCACACCGGCCTGTACGATATCGCCCTTGCGGACTTCCATCTCCAGACGGTGATTGACCACCTTGAGGTACAGACGGTTTTCCGTCACCTCGCAGGACATCACCTCGTACTGATCGTTTCCGGCGAACAGAGGCAGGACAGATGTGGCGATTTCCATGTTGTCAATTCGGTGGTACCGTTCCGACAGCAGCGCACGGGCCACCTGTCCGGCACCGTAATCCATTGAACGGACCATGTAAGAACTGGGCTTGTCCGCAAACCAGCTGTTCACGTTCTCAGCCAGAAGCTCCGGTTTCTGTGCCTGCATGAGATCATAGTATTTGGCCGGGATACCCAGTGCCGAAGCCACCTGACGATGGAACAGCGAGGTCGTACCGAACACCTCCTGCTGGCTGGTGGTAAGATGGTTGATCTCAAAGGTGTGTCCATCTTCCCGGAGACGCATTCCCTGCGCCGAACTGATGAAGTCCTGCTTCGCCTTGTTCTGGCGATTCAGCTCGACCAGGACTTCCTGCAAATTTCTGCCTGTTTTCATAGCAATTTTCCTCTCTATCTCTGTGGCGCATATTTATACGCCTGTTTATGCGTCTGTGTCTTTATGACAACGACGCCGCGTTATTCTAAGTTCCGTGTGCTTACAATTCCCGGTTGATCATCTGCTGGATGATACGAACTGCTCCCTGCATCCGCCTGCGGTTCAGTCGGGTGTCCTGCAGGAGTGTGTCCAGAGCATCCACCTCATCCCGAATGTTACAGAGGACTGACCGCTGGTGGTCTGCAAGCCGTTCACCATCCCGTTCCATGCGGTCATACTCTTTTTCGTAATCATCGATATCCTGTACATTGTTATCGATGTACTCCTCGATCTCCCGGCGAAGTTCCTCTCCGGCATAGTCCTCGACTGCATCCAGCAGGTCGCGGATGCCAAATGGTGTCAGGAGTTTTCCGTCCTTCATTTTCAATACATGCGGCATCTTGCTCCCCCTTAATCTTTGAAATAGTAGTCACCCTTATAGCCCGCTGCAGCCAACGGCAAGCCCTTACACCATGCCGGGTTGACGGACATCAATTTGCAGACCTCGTCCACCGTGTACTTGTCTTTGGGAGCCTCGATGATGACTTCATCGTGGACATGGGCCACAATGTTCAACCCCTCTGCTGAGATGCGGTCCATTGCCTCTGCCAGAATGTCACGGGCAATCGCCTGTGTCGCGTTCTCGACCAGCCGACCGGAGTAGGTTTCCTGTCTGCTCCACTTATGGTTCTGCCCCACGCCCTCATAGGTCAGGCTCATACGGCCGAAGCGGTTCGGTTGCTGTTTCGGCTTCAGATATGCGAGCCGTCTGCCTGACGGAAGCACCATCCAGAGGGTGCCGGAATAGAACTCAAAAGCAATCTTTCCGACCTCCTGACGCTCCCCAGTCTTATAGGCAGTCATTGCAGCCTTTTCGGTGTCCCACCAATACTGCACGATCTTCGGATTGGCTTCCCGCCAGGAATCAATGATCTCCGGCAGTTCTTCCTCATGCAGTCCCATCTGCAAAGCACCCATGCTGATAAGTGCACCGGAGGAGCCGCCGTAGCCACAAGCCAGCGTTGCGATCTTCCCCTTCTGACGCAGGTCACCATTGATGCCGTGCTTGACGACCGGCACATGGAACATCTGGGAAGCTGTCGCGCAATAGAGGTCTTCGCCGTTCTGGAATGCATCCAGCACCCACTGTTCCTCTGCCTCCCATGCAAGCACACGGGCTTCAATGGCAGAAAAGTCTGCCACGATGAACTCGCAGCCTTCTTTTGGGATCAGCATGGTGCGGATCATCTGGGAAAGAACGTCCGGTGTGTTGCCGTAGATGCTCTCGACCATATCAAAGCACCCCAGCTTCACGAGTGTTCTCGCTTCGTCCAGTGTGGAAATGTGGTTCTGTGGGAGGTTTTGTAACTGGATATTCCGGCCGGAATATCGACCGGTACGGCTTGCTCCGTAGAACTGGAACAGTCCCCTTGCCCTGCCGTCCGAGCAGACACAACGTTCCGCTGCCTGGTATTTCTTCACAGAGCTTTTCGCCATCTGGAGCCGGAGCTTCAGCATATCCAGTGCTTCCGCATCCACCCCGTTCTTGTCCAGTTCCGTGATCATCTGCGCCACATCCTTTTTACCGAGTGTGTCCATCGGGATTCCACGCTCCTCCAGCCATGTCTTCAGTTGGGATACGGAATTCGGATTTTCCAGTCCGGTCAGCTCGTAGGCTTTTTTGCTCATGGCATCTGAGAGCATCAGGTCACAGGTGATCGCTTCCTGTACCAGTTCTGTGTCGATCCGCACGCCACGGTCATTGATGCGCTCATTGGTGCGGTAATGCTGCCATTCCAGTTCCGGCATCGGAAACTTCTTCAGCCGCTTGTAGATGTCCACCTCGGTGTTGACATCCTGAATGCAGTAATACTTGAACTTCGCCCAGTCTGCCGGGTAATGCTCCGGGAGATTCCGGGTGCGCATCCCATTTGACTTGGTCGGCTTGCACGGTACAGAAAACAGCTTGATGAGCCGCTCACCTTCTTTATCTTTCTGCTGGCTGGTCTTCAGCACAGTACCAACATCCTTTAGAGCCATTGGCAGAGTCAGCGATGCCGCCATGACCATCGTGCAGATCCAGTTATCCGGTGAGAGGAACTCTCCCGGTTTCAGATACTGTCCGGGATAGTTCCGGTTCAGATGCACAGAGAAGCAGACACGCTCAAAGGCAGCATTGTGTGCGATCAGCCGCACACAGCCGGACTGGAATGCCTCCAGCAGTTCCCTTGGAATGGTTTCTCCTGATGCAAGGTCAGCGCACTTGGTTTCACCAAAGCCGGCTCCCTCATCGGTAGCCCAGGCAATCAGCAGGATCTCGAAGCTGGGGTCCGTAGCATAGCGGTACAGACCACACTTGCCGATGTCCACCTCACTGTAAGTCTCAATATCGACCAATATTTCTTTCAAAAATCTCACCCCTTCGTTTGAATCGATCCGTCATGCGAATCAGTTTTTCATGTAAAAACCGGGAGATGTTCTGACACATCCCCCGGCCTGCTTACTTAGCTGTGTACAAATTGTCCGTGCTTAACGCAGGTAATCCGGCAGTTCCTCACCGGCGTCTCCACCCAGAACATCCTCATCATCTTCCAGCGCATCAAAGTCAGCGTCTGCAGATGCACGTCCGGACAAACGATCACCATCCTTGACGAATTGAATGTTCCCCAAGCCTACCGCTACGCCACGATTGCCGTTGGCATTGAACGGATAGAAATTGACGCTGACATTGCAGAAGCAGCCGGAGTAGACCATCATCGGGTCAACCACAGGCTGGACGTGACGGTCAACGACCTGCGGCGCATCCTTGCTGGTGGCGTTCAGGAAAAAATGCTCCTGGTAGTTCTCATCATCCGGGCGGTCGATGTCACCATCACGCAGCGGAAGTTTCAGGTTCGGCGGGGGCTTGCCACCCCACTTGCGGACCTTGCCATCTTCCTTCGCTGCTTCGACCGCCTTGTGGATCGCCAGCAGGGTCTTCTTATCATCCTTCGGGATCAGACAGGAAACGGAATACTTCGCCTCACTGCCATTGATGCTCTTCGGCTCAAAGATATTGGCGAAAGAGATACGGCACGGGATAACGAGCTTCGTTGCGCTGGTAATTTTCTTAGCCATAATAAAAATCCTCCAAATTCTTTTGTGATGCCGCGCCTCTCTTCTGACTGCGGCATCCTGTTGTGTAATGTGGTTTTCTATGTCCAGCCTCAGTCAAGGGGCGTGAACTCATCCTCGGCAGTTGCCAGATCAACTGCCTCTCTGGGGTCGGAGTTTGGTACAAGCGCCAACTTACCGGGTGGCTTGACCACATACTCTCCCAGAATCTCTTTGAACTTTTTCTTTCCCATGAGCTTTTCAAACTCAGTAAGGGAGATCAGCTCGGTCTTGTAAATGTCGGTGTATCCGGCTTTTTCTGCTGCGGTCACCACCGACTTTGTGTCAAGGAACTGCCGCTTGCTCCTGCCCTCGACCACCTTATAGCCATCCCACGCAACTCCGTGGTTAATGGCTTCGGAACTGACATAGGCAAAAATCGCTTCGATCCAGGACTCGATACGGTTCAGGGTCGGAAGCATCTTTTCGATGTCCGTCTTGGAAAGGAGTGCCGGGGACTTGAAGGTCGGTGCGGAGGTGTCCGGATTGTAAGCTGCTGTGGCATCGGTCTCCTCCGCCTCATCGGTAAGAACACCTTCGTCCAGATCCAGAAATTCTTCCTTCACCAGTGCCAGAGCTTCTTCGGCACAGGCTTTGCAGGAAGTCCTCGCCCTGCAGAACCGGCACCAGTCACCGGGAACCTGCTCACCTTTTCCTTCAAAGGCCAGCTTCGCCCTCGGTCTGACATAGGTCTCCGCCCAGTCCAGCAGTTCCTCCACACTGCATTCATACGTTGAGATATTTTCCAGTCGCGGCTGGATAATGGTCATGGACACCTGCTTGATGTTGTACAGGTATCCGTAGGCGTGATAAGCGCCCAAGGCGTACAGCATCATCTGCGGATTGTGGTCACAGCTGACGAATACGCCTTTGCCGTTCTTGTAATCCATGACATACAGTGTCCCGTCTGCGATGATCACGCAGTCGCCGGTACCGAAGCCAGATGGAACCAGATAGCTGTAATCGAGCCGCTCCTCCACCATGACCAGTGGATGCGGGCAGGTTTCCTTGATGCGCTCCACCGTTGAAATGATGAACTCTGCGTAAATGTCAGTGTTCGCTTCCATCTCCTCGTTCTCGTACTCGGAGGTCGGACGCTGCACTCTCTCATGCAGGTACTTGCGGAGTTTATACTCACCCAAGGCATGGGCGGCTGTTCCTTCCTCGGCATACACCGAGGATTCATTTGGAAAGTTCTGCTCCAGCCTTGCCGATGGCGTACAGTTCAGCCACCGTTTCGAGCTGGAAGCAGACAGGATTGCGTGTACTTCTGGCATAATGACCTCCCTTAAATCTGGGAGACATCAGCCAGAAACGCTTCGTACTTTTCAGAAGGAAGGTCAGAGAGCTGACCGACACCATAGGCCTTCAGAAGCTGACCAATCTTCTCGTTGTTATCACGCTTCTTCTTGATCTTCGCCACAATGACCGCTGTGATATCATCCTTGGTGATCGTCACCGCAGACGATGTCGTAGCGGCAGCAGGTGATTCCTGCTTGGCCTGTTGCGCCTTATCCGACTGTCTGGTCTTATCAGTCGGCTCGTCCTTCTGGCCGGTCTCTTTCACCTGACCGGTATCCTCGCCCCACGGAAGATCATCGGCATCATCCGCCGGGAAGTTTTCTTCTTCCTCTGCTTCCCCGGCACTGTTCTCGGCATCCGGCTGTGTGTCTGCAGTGGCATCGCTATTGCTGTCAGTGACAGGTTCCTCCAGCTTGTCTGAAGTCTCCTCGACCTTTCGGGTCTTCTTGATCGGCTTCTTGCGGGGATGCGATGCTGCTGCACCTTTCTTCTCAGACACGGCAGGAGCTTCCTGATCCACGATCGGGAAGATACGCTTATCCTCCGGGGCAGCATCTGCGCCCAGAAGTTCAATCTGATCAGACACGCCTTCAAACATCTGGGCAAGTCCTTCAAAAACCTCGGTCAGCCCGTCCACGACCTTCTTTGGAGCATTCAAAACATTCATCTCATCCATCATGCCTTGTCCTCCTCATCCATGTTCTCACCCCAAATGGAATCGAGGTACTCCTCCTGGGCGGCCAGCACTGCCAGAATGACCTTCTCGCACAGCCCGGTCTTTACCTTGATGAGACCGATCATCGCATCCACATCAATGTCCTCCGGCTCGTCCTCATCAGGCTCATCCGTTTCATCGGAGTCACCCTCGAAGTTGTTGTAGGAAGTCATGCGTTCATCCATGTGGATATGCAGGTTGTCGATGTGGATGTTAATCGGCACGGTCTTGACCTGTCCGCCCTGCGGCACCGCTTCCGACTTCTCAGTTTCCGGCTGAACCGCCTCCTGCGCATCTTCCGCAGCCTTAACATTCTCCTGCATCTTGTCCACTACCTCCTTGAGAGGAATGCGGACAGCCTTGCCTTCCTTGAGCATTTCCACGATGATCTCCTCCAGAGTGCCGTTCTTCTTTTCGTTAGCCATTGTTTTCCTCACTTTCTGCAGCTTCCTGCTGCCCATTGCTGTTTTTAGCTTTCCTATCATCCAGCGGAACATGGTACTGTTCCGAGATGCTCTTTAAGAGCAGTTCGACCACTCGCCCCGGCTCCGGCAGGTTGCGTACCGGCTTGTTCAGCTCATGCGCTTTCTCGATCTCTGCCACCATCCCCTCGGATATCGTGTTACCGAACACCCAGAGCTCGTCCGCCTCCTCCAGCCAGCGCATTCCCAGCTTCATGCCGGTGTTACGCTCCTGTGCATCCTCATCCTTTAAGAACTGGGTGAAGTACAGGTGCGGTGCCAGCGGTAGAAACCCCAGTGTGGTGAGAATCCTGCAGGCGGTCTTGGCGCGGTTGATATTCGCCATCAGCTCATCTTTCCTGCATTCCTCTGTTTTTGAAGTCGGTCGGTATGGCGAGCAGACGAAAATTTTCTTCGGTGCCGTTGCAGCCGCTTTGTTTACTGTATCCGCACCCACGGCTGCGGCATCCGGTTCTCCCCCGCCGGGTGGACGCTCGATGGGATCGGTGGTCTGCTGGATGACCTTATCGCTTACTGCTTTCATAGGTTCTTACCTCCTTGATGTATTGAGGATTTTGTATCCTTACATAAAGCACACCGTTTGGAGCTGTTTGGGAGGTACTTTTCTTAAAAGTTTTTTCTGATTTTTTTCAGAGCACCTTCCAGGCAGTTTCCAACAGAACGGCGACCGATACCAATTTCCTCTGCGATCTCCTGCTGGGTCATACCTTTATAGAAGTAGAGCTGGACCACTTCCATCTGACGCTCGGTCAGCTTGCTCATGACAGCATATAGACGGCGAAGTTCCCTGTCTGCCAGCATCTCGGCATTGTCTTCATCCAAAAAATCCACCATAATAGAAGCGGACCAGTCAGAGCCATCGCACTCCAGCGGCACCTGCTCAAACTTTGCAGCAGTCTTACTGAGGTTGTGTTCCATACGCTTCTCCCCTTCCATCAGAAGGCGCAGACTCCACTCGGCATCCTCGAAAGTCTCTGCCGGCACGATCTGGTGTGTGCCATCGGTGAAATCGTAGCGGTAATCTCCGCAGCGATCCACGACCATGACAGTGTGGGCACTGTCCACCTCGTAAACTGCATAGCCGTTTTCATAGGCCGTCAGCTTTGCACCGTTCACGCTCGTGCGGGCTACTGCCACCGGGTTCATCTCCATGAGGGTCTTGAAAGTCGGGAGCTTCTTCTCCACCACAGTGTCGATCATTCCTTTCAGCTCACGCAGGGTGATGTGTGCATTCAGAGCCACCTGCTCTGCAGCCTGTGCCGCGCTTGCTGCCATCTGGCTGACTGCCACCTGCGGCTGGCGAACCTCCATCACACCTACTCCACCGTTGATTGCTACTGCTCCAGTCATCATGTTCACCATTGTTTTGTCCTTTCCCCCGGACTTCTGGGAGGGAAGGATACTGAAGGCTCTGGCTTTGAAGAACACATGGCAAATTCGCCGCATCCTCATGAAACGGACAGACTCTGCGGTCAAAAGGCGCAAAAAGCCCGGTTCTAAAGAAGGTTAGAATGATCCCATGTTCAGTCCTCCAGCTCCAGCAAATAACTCTGCTGTGCTGTCAGATCGCTTATGGTATCCTTCGCCTGCTCTAGAATCGGGCTTCGATATTTTTTATTTGTCCGAGGTACTGCCGACAGGTGCTTTCGTTTTGGCTCTGTGGGCTTGTCCCTTGAACTGTTTATAGTCTACCAGTTGGAAAGGCTCTTGCAGATGGCAGATAAGCCACACTTCTGTGGCGAATTCGCCACATTTTCATATCGACTCTGTGAAAGCCCTATATCGGCAGTAAAAAAGGCAAAAAAATACCGCACAGACACTTTTGATCTGTACGGTACTTAACCAGCCATAGCCACATGACTTTCTTGGAATAAGAACGCATCAATGGTTTCTTTTACTATCTCTTGATGCCTGGAGCTCAACTTCTCATATTTTTCTTGAATTGAAGCCGCTGTGTTTTCCGGCTCTTCTTCGTCCATCAGTGCGTCCATTGAAACACCAAGGGCTTTTGCAAATTTACGCAGCAGTGTGCTGCTCATTATACCTTTCGCTCCATTCTCATACTTGGAGATGTCAGCTCGGTCAATATCCACCGCATTGCTCAAATCTGCCTGCGACCACCCCAGCCGCAATCGGTACTTTCTTATATTCTGACCCAATATATATTCTTCGCTGTGAATATCGACCATGCTGCTCACCTCCTTCCTCTTTCGTACTTTTACTTGATTATATCCGGTCTAAGTTTCTTCCCGGTCTAATTCATTTTTTCAGATAACTTTTTTAATCGCTCCGGATTGGCAACCTCCATTTCCTTTGTACTTATCCAAATATGGTACCCTTCCGCCTTCTGTCCATAAACGACAAAAAGACCGGAGCAAATAAAGATTCAAGT
>ENA-OROK01001026-OROK01001026.1-human-gut-metagenome-genome-assembly--contig:-NODE-1026-length-29131-cov-4.062595_pt1 | contig 29131 bp, 7 predicted proteins | sample MGYA00242127_ERZ509046 | MGnify/ENA primary metagenome ERZ509046 (study PRJEB26280, sample SAMEA2338728) | human gut metagenome | biome: human gut; feature: human-associated habitat; material: faeces... | reverse complement strand
AAAAATGTAAGTAATACACCCCTTAGAAAAAATGTTCTTTACAAAATGAAAAAATTACTACTGCTTTGTTATTAAATAATTATAGAATTATAAGCGATCAGGTGAGGATATTTTGCCGGATATCTTCTTAACAGGGAAGTCTGATGTGATTTCGACGCTGTTCCGCAACTGTGAAAGAGAGCTGCTTTGTCATTAAGCTATTGCTTAAACCTCTTACCAAGGGATAAAGCGGCAATGATCTTAAGCCAGGGTACTGACTGATTGTACATATTAAGGGTCTACGAGATTAGGCGCGCTTAATGAGAGGGAATTTTTGAGCATTTCAGATTGCGAAATTTCCTTTCGTTATTAGTGTGTGCTAATCTTTTTTATTTTATATAGATGAAAAATATTTTTAAGCAATCATGTTGCAAGGAGTGAGTGAGAGTATGAGAAGTTATCAACAAAAAAAATGGCAGCTGCTTGCTGCCGGCGTTTTGATGTCAATATGCACATCATGCTTTACTGCACAGCCTGCCTGGGCTGCAGAATATAATAAAGGCCTGACCGGTAAAGCAGATAAGGATGCACCGATGCTTAATGCTGACGGCAATACTGTAGTGCATGATAAAGGTACAAAAACAGTAACCTATGATTTTAAGGGTACAGACAACACCTTTACTGTAGTAAATAAGGATGCTGTCGCTACCAAAAACGGCTATAACTATGTTTACAACAATATAGGCAGTGACGGCAGCAAAGGTACTTTATATCTGCGCCAGACCAATACCCATTCTAATGATTTCAGCGACGTAGCAGGCTTTGCTGGCAGCAACGGCAGAATTGAAATCAACAGTAATCTTGATATCAATGCTTATTCCGCATATGCTTCTGTTGGCGTCAGCGCAGGCAGCGGCGATGTGATTATCAACGGTAACGTGAAGATGCGTAAGGATGACCCGTCTAATCCGTGGGGCATTATTACCAACAATGTTCACGGCAACATCGGACCCGGCGGCGTAACCTCCATGGATCCTACTGATGTTAACTATACCGGCGCACGTTGGCAACCGAATGCCTTCAGTGTCGGCTATACCGGCGGCAGCATTACCGTTAACGGTAATGTGGATGTAGCTGTACGCGGTACTGCGGTGCAGACCGGTGTGTACAATGCTTCCGCAGGCGTGCATCCCTATAATCTTGGCAAAATCAGTCTGGTAGGAGATTCTATTAAAATCGAAACTCCGTCTGACGAAAGAAAAGCAGACGGCAGCTTCAAGGAAGCATATTATGCTTTGGCAAGCTATGGCGGTACAATCAATATCAACGTTCTTGACGCTAATAATAATCAGGATAAAAGCTCTGTTGAAAACGAAAAACTGGAGGCTGCCGAAGGCAAGACAACCAATATCATCGGTAACGTTATTGCTTTGAAGCGCTCCGAGCGTACCGATAAGCCTGACGTATATCAGGATGGCCGTCTGAACATCGGCCTGACCACTAAGGATTCTACCTGGAAGGGTGTTGTTGATAACGCCGGTACCGACCATGCAGGCGAAGTCAATGTATGGCTGAGCAACGGCGCACAATGGACACATGAAGCAACCTCCCGTGTTGACGGCTTGGATTACAGCAACATGCCGGCATACAGTAAGCCGAGCTATGATAATTTTGACGGTACTTCTTATGTTCATAATCTTATCGGTGGCAAAAACGCTGCCGGCAGCGGCTTCATTTATCAGAACAGTGATGTTAAGCTGAATTTTGCTAATTACAGCGGTTACAATACCATTGTTTATAAGCATAATGAAAACGGTACTCAGAAGGAACATTATATCGGCGGCGATACTACTATTCAGCATGCCGGTGCCGGTGCCAATGTTACCCTGGCAACCGATAACGCCAAGATTAACCTGAAGGATGATAAAGAGGTTGAAGCAGTACTCAACGCGTTGGCAAGCAAGCTGACCTATAGCGGTTATGTGAAGAATGAAAGAAATCTTTCCGGTACTGTTATGATTGCTTCCGGCCTGACTGCTTCCGGCATTACTGCCGAAGCTAAGGGCATGATCAGATTTAACGAAGCAACCGGTGAGGGCGGTTATACCAAGCCGCAGGAGGGTGAACAGAATACCGCCAATATCAACAGCGGTATGACCGGTACTTCTGCCGACAGTGATTATACCGATGCGAATATCCGTCAGGATGACGGCTCCTATAAATTTACTCAGGCTACTACAGTAAATGTGGCTGACGGAACTGCTATTGATGCAGCAGCCAACATAAAAATCAATGCGGAAGATACAGCTTTGACCTTGGATGCCAAGAAGGGTATTGTTACAAACGGCAAGACGGTAGATATTTCTGCGCGTACCTTACATTTGTCCGCACAGGAGGATGCTATTACTGCTGACGGCGGCAAGGTAACAAGCTTGGGCATTACCAATATCAACGAGAACGATAAAACCGATAAGCCTGCGACCAAGAATGCTGTTAAGGCAACTAACGGTGCCGAGGTTACTCTGGGCAACGGCGTAATCAGAGGCAGCATTATCAGTGACGGTTCCGTAGTCAACATCAATAAAGATAATTTAGATAAAGAGGGCAATTACAAGATCGGTTCCGTAGAAGGCAACCTGGCTGTTGCCGATAGCGGTAAAATTGACCTGACTGTTGCCGGCGGTAAATTCGTGGGCAGCATTGTCAAGACCGGTAATGTAGCGGCTGCAGCTGTGGGCGATGACGGCACTGTAAATCTGACACTGGCTGACGGCGCTGTATGGACCGGCGCTCATAAGAACGCTGATGCTGAGCTTAACCTGACTCTTTCCGGCGGTACCTGGAACAATACCAATACAGACGCAACCTTTGTCAACAGCTTAAATGGTGGCAAGGGTGTTGTAAAATCTATTAAATATATCAATCCGAACGGCGGAAATAATGAAGAAGTAGAAATTCCCGTCAACGGCTTTATCAGCATGGCTCCCGAGGCCGGTGCCGTTACCGTAGGCAGCTTCGGCGGTACTCATATCGTAAGCTATGACCATGATAATGCAGGCACTGATGTAAGTGATTACAAGGGCGGCAATTTCACTGTTGAAAAAGCAGATGAAGGTTCTATGCTGATTGCGGCAACAAATAGCAAAAACATCAAGACTAATGACCAGGATGCTGTTGAAGCAGCCTTCAAGGCATTGGCACAAAAAATTTACTATGGCAATGCAGGTGTTGATGAAAACCTGACCGGTAAGACTATGATTAGCTCCGGCCTGACATCTTCCAGCATTTCCCGTTGGCTCGGCGACATGAAATTTGACAGCGCTAATGGTGGCGTAGGCAGCTTCGTCGGCGGCAGCGGTGTTAATATTACCGGCGACTACGAAACCGCACTGATGAAGGGCGCAAGAGCGGCAACCACCAGCGCAATGCTTTCCTGGCGTGATAATGCTGCGAACGTAATTTATCGCGGCGACCTGCTGCGTGCGCATATGGAGAGCGACGGCATCTGGGCTAAGACCTACGGTGGCAAGGATACCTACAATGCGAATGCGGTTGATCTGAGCAACAGCTATTGGGGTGCACAGGTTGGCTTTGACCGTATGTATGACCACGGCTGGATTGCAGGCGCTGCTATTGATTATCAGAAGGGCAGCTCCAGCTACAACTATACCGATGACGATTTCGGCAATATCGGCGGCAATACCGGTGACAACAAGCTGTACAGTTTCGGCCTGTATGCTTCCAAGGACCTGGGCGACGGCGCTCATCTGGACTTTGCAGCTAAGGCCGGCAGCGTGCGCAACGAGTTCAGCGTACACAACGGCATCGGCACCGAGCTGAACGGTACCTACAGAAACCGCGGCTACAGTGCTACCGCAAGTCTGGCAAAACGTATCGGTACAGATAAGAGCTACCTTGAGCCTCAGGCACAGCTGACCTGGGCACACTTGGGCGGCAGAAACTTTGCGGCCGTAACCGACGGCGGTGAAGTTCTGGACGTTAACCAGGGCAACTACAACAGCTTGGTTGGCCGTCTGGGCTTAGAACTCGGCAAAACCGGTCGCCTGGGCTCTGTTTATGCACGCTTCGGTCTGGCACATGAGTTCTCCGGCGATATCACCGGCAGCTACAGCGCAGAGGACGGCGGCAGCAAGACTACCTCTGTAGAAACTAAGGGAACATGGGCTGAAATGAGCCTTGGCACTACCTTGAATATTAAGCCTAACGCAAGCGCATATTTTGATGTTTCCCGCAGCTACGGTGCAGATTATGAGCATGACTGGAAGTTCAGCGGCGGCCTGCGCTTTGCACTTGACCGTTTGCCGAAGCATGAGCAGGAAATTACCGGTCAGGCAGAGGCTGAACAGTTCATTGCAGGTAATGCGGCAGAGGTTCAGAAAAACGCAGCTGCTAACGTAAAAACCGACGCTATGCCGGGTATCGCTGCACAGGAGCAGACTCTTAATGCTCAGCCTGCAGTGCAGGAAGCAGAAGAAACTACTGCTGTTGCAGAGCATTCCGAGCCGAAATATGTTGAAACCGTAACCAGCTACGATGCACCGGAGCCGACCGCAGCAGATTTTGACGAAATGAGCTTTGAGCTGGCACCTATCGTTGTTACCGCTTCCCGCATGGAGGAATCCATCCTGAAGGCTAAGGCAGATATGAGCGTTGTCGGCCGTGAAGAAATCGAGCAGATGCACATGGACAACGTGGAAGAGGTTCTGCGTACAGTTCCTGGCGTACAGTTCCTGGATTACGGCTCCAACGGCCTGAATGCCAATGTAAGCGGTATCCGCATCAACGGCAGCAAGGACGTTGTTATCTTGGTTGACGGCGTGCGTGTTAACGACTTCAAGGGCGCAGGCAGCAGCGGTTATATGTTTGCCGCACTCATGAACAATATGGATAACATCGAGCGCGTCGAAGTAATGCGCGGCAGTGCTGCTACCATGTACGGCAGCGGTGCTAAGGGCGGTGTTATCAACATCATCACCAGAAGACCTGAAGGTGCAAAAACCGTTATTGATATTTCCAAGGGCAGCTTCGGCAAGGAAGCCTATAAATTTAATACTCAGGCTGCCAAAGACAAGGTAAGCTACAATATTTACCATGACAGAACCATTTCCGGCACCAGCAAGGACGGTAGCGGTAAGGAATGGCCGGGTCAGAGCAATACCAAGAGCAGCGGTGCTAAGTTTGAGTATAAATTCAACGATGCCAATAAGCTGACCTTGAACTATGAAACCATCGGCTCCAACTTCAGCGGTACCGACCTGGTATACGGCGGTCATTATGTAGGCATGTACGACAGCAATAGCGTAACCCTGAAGCATGATTGGCAGATTAACGATCAGTGGAGCAATTCTCTGATGTATCGTGCAACCAAAGAAAAATCCTCATGGGATAAGCCGGGCGGAGAGGATACTGATATTTCCGAGCCAATTACAAGCAATCTGGAATACAAGCTGTACAGCGATAACTTCAAATATCAGACCGACAGATATACTATGGTCGGCGGCATCGAATACAGCAAGGGCAAGGATAATACTAACTACAAGGAAACCAGCAATACTTCTCTGTTCCTGCAGGGTGATTGGGAGCTTGTGCCTCATGTAACCTTATCCGGCGGTATTCGTCACGACAGACCTGACAGCTATGAATGCCATAACTCCATCAGCTATAAGCTGGGTTGGGATATTACCGAGAAGGATACCCTGTATGCAGGCCGCAGCGATTACTACATTCTGCCGAGCCTGACACAGCTGTATGACCATAAATACGGTAATGCAGACCTGCGTGCTTCCGAAGGCCGTACAACCTCTATCGGTTACAACCACGAATTTACACCCGATAATTACATGATGCTGAGCTGGTTCGAAACCAAATCCGGTGTTGGCATGACTATGAACAGCACCACCGACAAGGACGATCCGAACTATGGCCAGTATCAGAACAGCATAGGCGGTATTTCCCGCGGCTGGAACGCACAGTACAATGCTCGTCTGAGCGATGCTGTAACTGTTAAGCTGGGCTGGGCACATCTGTTCTATGATGAAAAGGACAGCTTTACTCAGGGCTATGCACCTAAGGACAAAGCAACCTTCGGTGTATATTATGACAAGGATAAATTCAGTGCTGCCTTCGACGGCTTCTACTTCATCCGTGATAAACGCGGCATGAAGGAAGGCGTTAAGGGCTGGCCTTCCGATAAGTATGGCGTTTACAACCTTGCTCTTAATTACACAGCTGATAAGCAGACTAAGTTCTACGTTAAAGTAGACAACATCTTCAACAAGCTGTGGGCTGAGCACACAGATGTTATCTGGGGTGGCGGTGCCGACAGCTGGTATGCTATGCCGGGCAGAAGCTTTATCGTTGGCATGCAGTACACCTTCTAAGATAAACAGACTCATGTTATATACGGAGCAGTAACTTCTGCTCCGTAGTATATAAAAAAACTTTTTTGATGACGTAAAGGAGATTTTTATCATGGCAAAAGCTGCTAAAGAAGAAACTAAAGTAACCGAAATGGAAAACAAAATCGAGAAGATGACTCAGTTCCTGGCGGACAATAAAATCGAATGCTTCGATATCCAAAAGCTGGAGGACGAGCACCACACCACTATCTTCCGCAGCCGCATGGAAGTTAAGGGTCAGCTGCTGCCGATGGCTCTGCTGATGGACGACAGCGTTTATATGCTGCTGCAGGTGCAAATCGCTCCGCAGGTAATCGATGAAGAAAAGCTGAAAGCACTTGCCGGTGCTATCAACAACATGAACAACAATGTTCGTCCGTTCAAATTCACCGTTTCCGAGAGAGGCGACTTCATGCTGAACGCATGCATTACCGCCGAAAACACCACCTTCAACCCGGCTTTGGTAAACGCTATCATGGGTGAAGCAGTTAAATTTATGGAAGCACAATACGGCAACATTATGGAAGCCGTTTGGGCTAAATAAGGAGAGTGGCAGAAATGAAAAAGAAACTTATGACTTTGCTGATGAGTGCTGTTATGGCTTTGGGTATCAGCGCCAGCGCGTTTGCAGCACCTGTAGGTGTTGTTAATGTTAATGCTGTTCTGAACAGTTATCCGGGAATTACCGAAATCGCCAAATCCGTAGCACAGGAAAAAACTCGTCTGCAGGAAGAGTTCAACAAGCAATCTGCTAACATGAGCGATGCGGATAAGCAGGCTCTGGCTGAAAAGCTGAGCAAGCAGCTGGCAGATTTTGAACAGAAGAAGATGGCTCCTGTACAAAGAAAAATCAACAAAACTATTCTTGACGTAGCTAAAGCAAACAATATTGACAGCGTTGTAAATATGAATGCTATGGTAGCAGGCGGCAAGGACCTTACCGACGAGGTTATCAAAGCGCTGAAATGAACGCAGCATGTTTATGATAAGCTGAATAATTTTGTTATGAAATCGCACGCTGCGCTGATGAGAAGCAGCCTGGCCGGTTTCTATATAAACTGTGCGGAGTCCGATTCCGTGCAGAGGGGTTAGCAGAAGCAATGATTGTTTCTGCTTTTTCCTGATTTTTTGATAAGGAGGACTATATGCTGAAGCTTAGTCAAAAGAAGAGAAAAGCTCTTTTAGCACTGGCCGTTGCCGCAGCTGTTTTAGGTGCTAATAATGCATTTGCAGCAAGCGTGCATGACAAGGCTATTACTGAAAGTAACCAATATGGCAGCGCTGTGCGTACATATTGGAAAGAAGCAGGTGTGTATAATGCCAAAACACACACCTACACCTTTAATGAGGATGTAACCTTAAAGCCTAATGCATCGGACCAGGATTTTAACCATTGGACACCGATGTTTGGCGGTATCTATATAGCCGGAAACAAACCGGTTACCATTGATATGCAAGGCCATCGTCTTGATCTGGCACTGAATGTCGACCAACCTAAAGGAGTTAATAACGTAAGGGCTGTAAGTCCGAACGCTATTCATGTTAGCTCTGCCGATCTGGTAATCAACAACGTTAAGGGTATGGAGCTTTCTGCTAAAGGCAGCTTTTTGAGTGCAGGCAAGCTGCGCGGTATTTACGTTGCAGGTACTAACCAAGAGGGCGCCTACGGCGACGGCAAGGGACTTGCCAGCCTGACCATTAATAATGCCGACGGTTGGGAAAATGCTGTAAAATTCCATTCCAGCCAGCCTCAGGTTGAAAATGCTATTGAGGTATGGAAAAACACCGGCAGTGCCGACCTGAAGATTTCCGGTATGGTTGACCTGTATGTAGGCAATGACAGCGATGTCATCACTGTAAGAGGTGGCAACTCCGCTTATAATATTGACAAAGCACCTACTGCTTATATCGGTGGCGGCGCAATCAAGGCTGCTAAGGGACGTGCTGCTGTTGTCAGTGGCGGCGAGCTGTCCATCAATTCCAAGCTGCAGGACGGCGCAATTGTTGCGGCAGAAGGCAGCCGTGATGTACAGGTTGAAGGCAACATCCTGGTTAAGGATCAGCAAAAGGATCAGGGCATTCTGACCTTGGGCATGAATACCGACAAATCCTATTTCAAAGGTACCATTTTCAATGATAACGGTGCCTGTGAAGTATATATGCTGCTTGCCAACGGTGCGCAATGGACCAATGAAAGAAAAGGCGATTATGATTATCATAACAGCAGCCTGAACCAGCTTGTCGGCGGTGAAGCTGATGCCAAAGCAGGCAATATCTTCCAAAAGGACAGCGGCAGTCTGACCATTGATAAATACAGCGGTAACACCAATATTTTCTACGCTCATACCGGCAACGGTGAAGCAGCTGAAAACTACGCAGCAGGCAACACTGTTATCAAGGGTGCAGCAGCAGGCTCCGTTGTAAGCATGATTACCGATAACACCGGTGTTACAATGGATAACAAGGACAGCGTAGCCAACGTACTTAACGCATTGGCAGGCAAGCTGACCTACAGCAACTACGTAAACGGCGAAAACAACCTGACCGGTTATGTGAAGATTGCCGACGGTCTGACTGCTTCCTCCGCAGCACTGAAGACCGGTGATATCAGCTTCAATAAGGAGGACGGCAAAGGCTCGTACTCTGCTCAGGCTCCTGTTGTTCCGGAAGTGAAAACAGAGTTCACTACTACTCTGACCGGTGATAAAGCAACTGATACTGAGTATGCAGATGCAAATATCATTGCCGATGACGGAACCTATAAATTTGCCAAGGACAGCACTATTACAACAACAGACAAGCATGGTGCTGATATTAAACAAGCGGCAACCCTTAATGCAGAAGGCAATACTTTGACCTTCAACACTAATGTTACTGGCAGCTCTACTGTTTATGCATTGGGTGCCAGCTCTGCTGACGGCGTAACTGTTAATGCAGGCAAGCTGGTAATCAACGGCAGCAGTACCAATGGTCGTGTTGAGGGCATCAACGTAGGCCAGGGCGCGCAGAGCAAGGATAACCCGATGAAGCTGACCATCAACGGTGATACCGAGTTCAATATGAAGGGTATCGGTTATACCTTAGGTCTGTATGCAAACGGTAACTCCGAAGTAACCTTTAACGGCAATGTAACCGCTATGGGCAACGAAAACAGCGAATGGGGCCTGACCTCCGAAGAGGGCGCTTTTGGCTATTACGGATGCTCCTTGGTATACAGCGGCAGCAATTACTCTCTGCAGATGGGCCCGAAGGTTACTATCAACGGTGATGTAAATGCCAAGATTGACGGTAACTGCCTGTTTGCTAACGGCGGTCATGCTAAGCTGACGATTAACGGCGGCGGTAACATCGAAATCAATAAGGATAACGAGCATAATTACTATGCAATGATGGCAGAATCCGGCACTACCAGCATGAACGTTAACCTGGATGAAAATTACGATGCAGTAAGCGCAAGAGATAACAAGCTGGTGCTGAAGGGTAACGTAGGCGCATCTACCGGTGCAATCAATGCCAACGAGCCTGAGCTTTACACCAAGGTAAACCTGGGCCTGGCAACCGCAGATTCCGTATGGACTGGCGTTGCACATAACGGCTTCAAGGATGAAGGCAACAAAGCTGGCGATAAGACCTTCTACGGTGCAATCAATGTATTCCTGCAGAACGGTGCAACCTGGAACAATGAGGAGTGGGGCGAAACCGCTACACCGTGGGGCGGTACAGGCTTTGAAGGTAGCCATGTTGCCAAATTTGTCGGCGGCGTGAGTGATGCCAAAGCAGGTAATATTTTCCAAAATGACAGCAATAATCTGACTATTGATAATTACAGCGGCAACACCAACATCTTCTACGCTCATACCGGCAACGGTGAAGCAGCAGAAAACTACGCAGCAGGCAACACTGTTATCAAGGGTGCAGCAGCAGGCTCCGTTGTAAGCATGATTACCGATAACACCGGTGTTACAATGGATAACAAGGACAGCGTAGCCAACGTACTTAACGCATTGGCAGGCAAGCTGACCTACAGCAACTACGTAAACGGCGAAAGCAACCTGACCGGTTATGTTAAGATTGCCGACGGTCTGACTGCTTCCTCCGCAGCACTGAAGAGCGGCGACATCACCTTCAATAAGGAAGATGGCAAGGGCTCTTACGTTGCTAAACCAGAAGCTCCGTCTGTAAAAGAGTACAAAGATACTCTTACCGGTTTTGACCTTATTGATGAGGCATATGCAGATGTAATTAAGGACGGAGTATATAAATTTGCTCAGGATACCAAAATTACCAACCAATATGGCATGGACATTGTAGAAAATGCCCAGATTGATGCAAGCGGCAAAACCTTGACTTTGGTTGTTGACAATCCTGCAGACACAGGCGCAGGCATCAAAATCAATGCCGGTAATTCTTTGGGTATCAAAGCTGATACCTTAAAAATGGAACTTAGCGGTAAAGAGCTCAATACAGAAGGCTTGAAGGGCATCAATCTTATAAAGCTGAATACTAATCTGACTGTTGACGGTAATCTTGATATTACTGCCGATGGCGATTGTAATACCCTTGGCGTTTATAGCCAGGGTAACGTTGTTGTCAACGGCGATGCGAAACTGAATGTTGAAGGACATAATGGCGGCACCAAATATTACGGTGCATCCGGTATTTATGCAACCAGCGGCATGAACAATACAAAAGGCGGCAGCGTTACCGTAAACGGTAATTTAGACTTCCAGGGTAATGCAAACGGCCTGTTTGCTAACTCCGGCGGCGCTGTTGTTACTGTTAAGGGCGGCAGCATTGTTGTTGATGCTGAGCAGGAAATGGATTATGCTGCTATCAGAGCAGAGGACGGCACTGTTAACATGAACGTTGTTCGCAATGAAGCAGGCAAGGTTACCGGCGCAGATAACAATGATGTAAACATCAAAGGTAATGTGGTTCTTTCTACCGGTGCAGCTAATGCCAGCGATATTCATGGTACCGAGAGTTCAATTAACCTTGGCCTGACCACTGCAAAATCCAACTTGACCGGCGTGGTAGCAAATTACTATGGTGATGGATATACTACAGGCAGTTTGACCTTTAACGGTGCTGCTAATCTGTGGCTGCAAAACGGTGCAACCTGGAACAACGAAGAGTGGGGCGAGCCTTCCGATGACTTTGAGGGCAGCCGTGTAGCCAACTTCGTAGGTGGCGCAAGTGAAGGCACAGCAGGCAACATTTTCCAAAAGGACAGTAATGAGCTGACTATTGATAACTACAGCGGCAATACCAATATCTTCTATGCTCATACCGGCAACGGTGAAGCAGCAGCAAACTACGCAGCAGGCGACACTGTTATCAAGCATGCAGAGAAGGATTCCGTTGTTTCCCTGATTACCGATAACACCGGTGTTGCAATGAATAACAAGGACAGCGTAGCCAACGTACTTAACGCACTGGCAGGCAAGCTGACCTACAGCAACTACGTAAACGGCGAAAGCAACCTGAACGGTTATGTGAAGATTGCCGACGGCCTGACTGCTTCCTCCGCAGCACTGAAGACCGGCGACATTACCTTCAGCAAAGAGGACGGCAAAGGCAGCTATCCTACCGAAACTCCTGTTGTTCCGCCTAAGACAGAGTTTACTACTGCTTTGACCGGTGACGCTGCAACTGATACCGAATATGCAGGCAACATTCAGGACGGCAAGTATGTTTTCGGTGCTAATACTACGATTAAAGCAGATGCTGAATCCGCAGTAGATGCAAAAGCACCGCTGACCATTGATGCAGGCAACAATAAGCTCGTAATGACTGCTAAGAAAGGCAACTGGAGCAGCGTTGGTGTAGCATTTAATCATAATATTGCAGGTACAACTAAAATTACTGCTGGCGAGCTGGTAATCGGCGCTGCCGGAGGTTGGGGTGCTGACGCTGATGGTTTTGACCGTTCCGGCCTTGTTGTGAAGAATGGCAATGTTGATATCACAGCAGCTACTACTACTGTTAATGCTCATTCTGACACAACTAATCCAGCCTATGGTATTTTGGCTCAAAATAATGGCAGCCGTGTGGATATTCACGGTGACCTTAAGCTGGCAAATGACAGCTTCGGACGTACTCATGGTCTTTGGGCCGAGGATGCAAAGGATTTTGGTGGCAAAGCATCTATCATTAATGTAGACGGTAAGGTTGATATTAGTCTGGCAAATGGTAATGCACTGACTGCTATCAGAACCGGTTCTACCGTTACTGTTGGCGGCGGTAATATTCAGATTGCTGCTGACCAAAAGAATGAAAATTATGCATTGAAATCTGATGGCGGCGTTGTTAATGTCAACATGAATGCTGACAAGAATGCAGCAGGCACCGTTACTACCGTAATTAAAGGTAATGCAATTGCTAATAGCGCAAAGGCATTTGCTAACTTTGATATGGACGATGCTGACAGTACAATTAATATTGGCTTGTCTGACAAAGAATCTTCTTGGACAGGTGTTGCCTTTAGTAAAGATAATGGCAATGCAGGCTTCCCGTTCAAGGGTATCATTAATCTCTATCTTGCTAACGGCGCAACCTGGAACAATGAGGCATGGGGCAAAACCAATGCAGCATTTGAAGGCAGCCATGTAGCTAAGCTGGCAGGCGGTGCAAGCGAAGCTGCTGCAGGCAACATCTTCCAGAAGGACAGCAATAACCTGACTATTGATAACTATAGCGGCAACACTAATATCTTCTATGCACATACCGGCAATGGTGAAAACGCAAGCAACTACGCAGCAGGCGACACCATTATCAAGAGTGCGGCAGCAGGCTCCGCAGTTAGCCTGATTACCGACAACACCGGCATAAGCATGGATAACGATGCAAGCGTAGCTAACGTATTGAACGCACTGGCAGGCAAGCTGACCTACAGCAATTTTGCAAGCGGCGAAAACAACCTGAACGGTTCTGTTAAGATTGCTGACGGCCTGACCTCCAGCAGCCAGACCTTGAAGGTTGATACCATTAAATTCAATAAGGATACCGGTAAGGGCTACACCAAAGAAGAAACTGTAAATCCGGGCGGTGGTGAAAAGACTACCTTTACCGATGCTATTACCGGTGAAAAGCAGGGCGTATTCAGCGCAGTACAGCAGGAGGACCTGTCCTATGTATTTGCTGAGGACGCAAGCATTAATATCAACCAGATGACTCATAAGGAAAAGGATCCGGATTGGGAAGGCTCCTTCATCATCAGCGGTGCGGCTGTACAGAACGCTGCAGGCGTTGAAAATCTGGTAATCAAGGCTGATGACAAGACTCTGAAGCTGAACGTAGCTCTGGACGACAAGACTGTTCCGCCTGATAAAAACGCAGGTATTCTGAACAACAGAATTCCGCTGCGCGGCATTGACAACAGCATTGCAGGCAGCACAACAAGCATTACTGCAGGCACTCTGGATATCAACATTGATAATACCTACAGCCGTAAGACCAGCAGCGGCAACCCACTGATCGGCGAAGGCAGCGCAATCGGCATTTATGCTAAGAGCGCAGGCGAGAAGGCTGTTGTAGAGGTTACCGGCAATACCGCTATTAAGGCTCACGGCTATAACAATGTTTACGGCGTTAACGCTAACGGCAATGCCGAAATTAAGCTGCACGGCGATCTGACCATGGCTAAGGACGGAGAAGAGTGGGCTCTTGATAACGTTATCAAAGGTCAGAACACTACTACCTTGGGCGAATCCTCCTGGAGAAATATTGCCGGCATCAACGCTAACGGCGCAGGTGCAAGCGTAACCGTTGACGGCAAGACTACTATCGCAGCTCATGGCTCCGGTGTAGTAGCAGCAGACGGTGCAACTGTTAACCTGGGCGCTGCCGATATCGAGGTTAAGAACAACAGCGACGAGGCAGGCTATGGCTTCCATGCTTTGGGCGCAGCTCTGGGTACCGTTAATGTTGGCGGCGAGGGCAAGACCGTTACCGTTAAGGGTAATGCAGGTCTCTTCGGCAAACAAGGCCAGAAATTTGCGAGCGACAGCAAGGAATCTGTTATCAACCTGAAGCTGACCACCGAGGATTCCGCATGGACCGGCGTTGCATACAAACATTTCGATGCAGAAAAAGATGCAGGTCTGAGCGGTTCCATGAACCTGACTCTGGCAAACGGTGCTTCCTGGAATAACGAGAAGTATGGTTATGTATACGGCGATTCCGAATGGGAGAAATATAAATTCACCGGCAGTGAAATCGCTGACTTCGTTGGCGGTGCAAGCGAAGCTAAAGCAGGCAACATCTTCCAAAAGGATGCGAACAGCCTGACCATCGACAACTATAGCGGCAACACCAACATCTTCTACGCACACACCGGCAACGGTGAAGCAGCTGACAACTACGCAGCAGGCAACACTGTTATCAAGCATGCGGCAACAGGCTCTGTAGTATCCATGATTACCGACAACACCGGTATTGCAATGGACAACCAAGCCAGCGTTAACAACGTACTGAACGCACTGGCAGGCAAGCTGACATACAGCAACTTCGTAAACGGTGAGAAGAACCTGACCGGTTTCGTGAAGATTGCCGACGGCCTGACTGCTTCTTCCGCAGCACTGAAGACCGGCGATATCACCTTCAATGAAGCAGATGGTAAGGGCGGCTTCGTATCCGCTCCTGTAATTCCGGACCATCAGGTAACGACCTCCTTCACCACCACTCTGACCGGTGACAAGGAGCAAGACGAAGAATACCTGATGGGCGGCGTAATCGCTGAGGACGGTACTTATAAATTTACCGAAGCAAGCGATATTACAGCAGTAAGTGCAATTGAAACCGCAAAAGACCTGAAGATTGATGCAACCGGCAAGACTCTGACCGTGAATACCGCAGGTACCGACAGCGCAGCGATTAAGATTCTTAATGATGGCGGCTCCAAGGTTGATATTAAGGCTGACAAGCTGGTTATCAAATCCAGCTCTGAATACGCAGGCAAAAACTCCGGCATTTATGCAGGTGACTGGAATACTACCAGAAAGAATGTTAACATTACAGCTGATGTAGATATTACCTCAACCAATACCGTAGGCAACAACAACTATGTATATGGTGTTCTGGCATCTAAAGCAGATATCACTGTAAACGGCAACCTGAAGGCTAATATCGACGGCGGCAAGGGTGGCTATGACCATACATCTGTTTCCGCACTTATTGCACAAGGCAGTTCCTACAGAAAATATGCAAGCACGATTACCGTTAACGGTGATGTAGATATTACTGCAAACGGCAACGGTCTGCATGCTAACAATAACGGCGCTGTTGTAACCGTAAACGGCGGCGGTGCGATTACCATTAACGACAGCAGTGCTAAGGGCGGTTATGCAGCATTGCGTGCAGGCAACGGTACCGTTAACATGAACGTTGCTCTGGAAAACGGCAAAGCAACCGGCGGCCTGGGCAAGGACGTTGCGATTAAGGGCAACCTGGCAGCAGTTAAAGCCGGTGACCAAACAGCATCTGTTATCAACCTGGCACTGGATACCGCTAAATCCTCCTTGGAGGGTGTATCCTACATGACCGAGGGCAACGGCCAGATTAACCTGTGGCTGCAAAACGGTGCAAGCTGGACCAACGAAGTACACGGTTCTGCCGAAAAGGATTGGAAGGGCAATTCCTTGTTCAACGGCAGCCATGTAACCAACTTTGCAGGCGGTGCAAGCGATGCTAAAGCAGGCAACATCTTCCAGAAGGATGCCAACAGCCTGACTATCGACAACTACAGCGGCAACACTAACATCTTCTACGCACATACCGGCAACGGCGAAGCAGCTGAAAACTACGCAGCAGGCGACACTGTTATCAAGCATGCGGCAGAAGGCTCTGTAGTATCCATGATTACCGATAACAGCGGCATTGCAATGGATAACGCATACAGCGTAGCTAACGTACTGAATGCTTTGGCAGGCAAGCTGACCTACAGCAACTTCGTAAACGGTGAGAAGAACCTGACCGGTTATGTGAAGATTGCCGACGGCCTGACTGCAAGCAGCAAGGCTATGCAGACCGGCGATATCTCCTTCAGCGCCGAAGACGGTAAAGGCAGCCTGAAGGATGGTTCTCTGAAGCCTGGCTTCACCTATCCGGAAACCCAAAAACCGGGCAGCAATGTAATCAACCAGGGCATTACCGGTAACGCTAAGGATGATTACCAGCTGAAGATGGACGGCATCCTTAAGGAAGACGGCTCTTATGTATTCACTCAGGATCCGACAAAGATTGAGGTTAAAGAAGGCGCAGCAGTAGGTGCAACCGATAAAGACATCGTAATCGACACCACCAAGGCTAAGCTGGAGCTGAAGGGTGCAACTGGCATCAATGCTGAAGGTGCAAACGTTAATATTAAGGGCAACACCAATATCAGCGGTGCAACCGGCATCAATGCGGCAAACGGCAACGTAACCCTGAACGGCAGCACTGTTATCAGCGGCACCGATGCGGCAATCAACGCAGGTGCAGATGCTAACGTAGTTGTTAACGGCAACAACAGCGCACTGACTGTTAACGGCAGCATCAATGCTGACGGCGGCAACATTACCGTAGACAGCGGCAAAGCAACCAGCACTATTACCGGCGATATCAATGCAGCAAACGGCGGCAGCGTAGTAATCAACTTGACCGAAAAGGGCTCCACGCTGACCGGCGGCTACAATGTAGACGGCGATAGCAGCATTGCTCTGGGTCTGGCAAACGGTGCAACCTGGCATCTGACTGACGGCGAAGAAGCTGCAGGCATGTCCCTGCTGAGAATGGCTAAGGGTGCAGCTGATGCAGGCCTGACCATCAACGGCGGCAAGACCGAGGCTGAAAAAGGCTTCCTTGACATGACCGAGAGAACCAAAACTCTGGACATCGCTCATTACAGCGGTTGGGAAACCGTTATCTATGACCATGAGGGTAAAGGTGACAAGGTTGAGGACTACAAGTCCGGCGATACCGTTATTGCTAAGGCTGACAAGGGCTCCGGCGTAATTCTGTCCACCGACGGCAGCGGCATTACCATGACCGATAAGAAAGCTGTTGAAGCAACCTTGAAGGCATTGGCACAGAAGGTTACCTATAAGGATCATGCCGCAAACGGCGAAAATCTGAGCGGTAAGGTACAGATTGCCGAAGGACTGACCTCCTCCAGCGTAAGCAAGAACCTGGGCACCATCCACTGGGATGAAAACGGCAAGGGCCAATATGATCTGGACAGTGTAAATTGGAGTCAGATCATCGAAGGCGATTATGAAACCTTTGTTATGAAGGGCGTAAGAAGCGCAGCAACCACCTCTCTGCATACCTGGCGCGACAACATGCAGGATACCTACACCGGTGCAGACATGGCTGATGAAGACGGCATGTTCGCAAAAGCACTGGGCGGCAAGACCAGCTCCGACGTTCAGGGCCTGAAGGACAGCAACACCTACTACGGTGTACAGGTTGGCTACGACAAGGCTGCAGCAAACGGCTGGCACACCGGCGTGGCATTCGACTACCGCAACGGCGATTCCAACTATCTGCTGGGCGGCAAGGGTGACAACCAGATGTACAGCCTGGGCGTATACGGCGTGAAGAACTTCGAAAACGATGCCTTCTTCCGCGTTGCAGCGAAGGTTGGCCGTGTTGAGAACGAATATGACGTATACAACGAAATCCGCAGCCTGAAGCTGAACGGCGATTACAAAGCCAATGCTTACGGCCTGACCATGGAATACGGCAAGACCTTCGGTGATGAAGAAGCATACTTCACTCCGAAAGCACAGCTGACCTGGTCTCAGGTAGGTGCTAAGGATTACACTGCTCATACCGACAACGCAACCATGCAGATTTCTCAGGACAGTTACAGCAGCTTCGTTGGCAGACTGGGCTTTGAAGCAGGCGTGAAGAGCGAAAAAGGCCGCGTATATGCAGGCCTGTTCGCAGCACACGAGTTTAACGGCGACATCAGCGCAAGCTACTTTGCAAACGATGGTGACAGAAAACACACCAGCTTCGACGGTGAAGAAACCTGGATGGAAATGAAGCTCGGCGGAACTTATGACTTCAGCAATAATGCACATCTGTATGCAGATATTGCTAAGGACTTCAGCGGCAACTTCGAACGCAAGTGGAAGATGAACGTTGGTCTCCGTTTCGAGTTCTAATAGGCTGATTAAGCTCTCGCATATTTTTCATACTCCGCTGCAGTGCTGCCTTGTGCAGCGCTGCGGCAAACTCCAAAAAATTATAAACGACAATATACGTGCTGCATATCTGCTGTAAGGCGGATATGCAGCACATTTTTTTTGAGAGCTTCTTATATTTGTATTATCGGTGATTTTTGCGGATTTTCTGATTCGAGCCGATGTTTATACTGATTTCTTGCTTGCTGTGCTGTAATGCAAATAAATTTGACTGCTACTTGACGTTTAATAACACATGTGGTAGATTCTAAGTGATATATATTTTCAATAAAAGAGAAAATATAATTAATGCGCCCCGATTAAAATACAAATGACTAAAAGAGAAGCTGATGCTGCTTTTTGCGTCGTTCAATTTAATACAAACAATTAGGTGAAGATATTCTTACCGGATATCTTCTTCGCAGGGAAGTCCAATGAAATTTTGGCGCTGGTCCGCAACTGTGAAAGGGAGCTGTTTCATCGTTGAGCTTTAGCTTAAACCTCTTACCAAGGGATGAAATGGTAATGATCTTAAGTCAGGGTACTGACTAATTGATATTTAGTAAAGATCTGCGAGAATGGATTTTATTAACTTGACGGTAGTAGTATGTCTATTACACGATGAGAGTCCATTTTTGCTTGATCTGCTGTTATAAGTTTTCAAGATAGCACAGTTTAAGCCTTGTTAAGCTGTACTATTTATTTTTTTGAGTTGTTATGAGTGTATTAAAGGAGGCAAAGTATGGAAAAATTTCCGAAAAAATCATGGAGAACCAAGCTGGCGCTGGCAGTAACTGCCGGCATTCTTGCTGCAGGCTATGTTCCGCAGACATTTGCTGCTTCATATAGCGGCAATAACAACACTATCTGGGGTATGCAGTCTGAAGACAGCAAGACCTTCGGTTCTAATATGTCTGTTGCCGCAGACGGTTCTCTCGTATTCGATTTTGGCGAAGCAGTTACCTTTGAAAATTCTAATGTAGCTTCTCCGAAATCCCTGGTTAAGAATGGTAACGTTCCCGGTGCCGTAGTCATTAAAAGTGATTTTACCGGCATTATGCACAGCAAGGATTATTCTGCTATGGCTATTCAGGCAGGCTGGCTGGAAGGCAACTTTGATGAGGCTGTAGACAAAAGAGGCTCTGTAACCTTTGACGGTAATGTTACTCTGCGTGACAAAAACGTTAAAGGCGAATGGGGCGTAACTGCTAAGGATATTCATGGCGGTTTCAGCACTTATAATGGCGCACGCTGGCAGCCTGTCGGCATTCGTTCCGGACTTTGCGGTGATGTTATTGTCAACGGTAAGCTGGATATGGCGGTAAAGGGCAGCGCACTGGTTACCGACCCGTATTATAAGGCTTTAAAAACAACAGGCAGCAAGGAATATGACGATGATTTAAAGACTGCTACTATTACTACTAACGGTGATGTAAATATTGATACGCCGGAGGATTATACCGAGGCGTTTTACAGTATTGCCAACTATGGCGGTACAATTAATGTCAATGCCGATGCCACCGCAGCCAGAGATAAAACCGTTGTTATCAAGGGTAATGTCCTGACTATGCGTGATGGTGACGGTCGCGGAGAACCGTACTTTTATCGCACAGGCCAGACAAATATCGGCCTGACCAATGACAAATCATCCTGGACCGGCGTTGTGGACAATACCGGCACCAAGCAGGCCGGCGAGGTTAACCTGTGGCTGCAGAATAACGCAGTATGGAACCACAAGTCCCTTTCCCTGACCGATGGCATCAGCTTGGGCGAGCTGCCTTCTCTTTCCGCACCGCAGTATGACAGATATGACGGCATTTCCCATATCAACAAGCTCAGCGGCGGCAGCAGCGAAGCTAATGCAGGCCTGATTTTCCAAGATAATAAAGCGAATATCGATATCAATAATTACAGTGGCCATACTACTGTATTCTATAAACATGATAATGACGGTTCTGCAGCAAGCGATTATACTGCCGGCGATGTTATTATTCATAATGCTGCTAAAGATTCTGCTATCAACATGGTAACCGACAGCAGCAAAATAGATACCAAAGACAGCGCAAAACTGAACAGTGTTCTGAATGCACTGGCAGGCAAGCTGACCTACGCTGATTATGCAAATAATCCGGAAAACCTGCTTGGTACCGTAAAAATTGCCGGCGGTCTGACCAATGACAGCGTAACCATTAAGAGCGGCAAGATTCAGTTTGCCGATAACGGCAAGGGTTCCTATAGCAAACCCGCTGCTACCAAATTTACCACTACACTTACCGGTGATGCAGACGCTGATGAGGAATATGCAAAGGCAGATATAATCCAAGGCGACGGCAGCTATAAATTTGCCAATGACAGCAGCATTACTGCAGTTAACGGCATTGATACCGCAAAGGACCTGAAGATTGATGCAGCAGGCAAAACTTTGACTGTAACTACAGCAGGTACCGACAGCGCAGCAATCAAGATTTTCAATAACGGTGGCTCCAAGCTTGAGCTTACCGCTGATAAGCTGGTAATCAATTCCAGCGCTGATTATGCAGGTAAAAATGCCGGCATTATGGCAGGTGACTGGAATACTACCAAAAAGAACGTTACTGTTAACGGTGCTGTAGATATTACCGCAACCAATACCGTAGGCAACAATAACTATGTATATGGTGTTCTGGCATCTAATGCGGATGTAACCGTAAACGGCAACCTGAAGGCTGATATTGACGGCGGCAGAGGTGGCTATGACCATACCTCCGACTCCGCAGTTATGGCTCAGGGCAGCTCCTACAGAAAAACCAGCAGCACTGTTACTGTTAACGGCGATGTAGATATTACCGCCAACGGCAACGGCCTGCATACCAATGGCAACGGCTCAGTTATTACCGTAAACGGCGGCGGTGCGATTACTGTTAATGACAGCAGCACTAAGGGTGGCTATGCTGCATTGCGTGCTGGCAACGGCACCATCAATATGAACGTTGCTCTGGCAAACGGCAAAGCAACCGGCGGCCTGGGCCATGACGTTGCAATTAAAGGCAACCTGGCAGCAATTAAAGCCGGCGATACTACCGCATCTGTTATCAACGTAGCTCTGGATACGGATAAATCCGCTCTGGAGGGCGTAACCTATATGACCAGCGGCAACGGCCAGATTAACATGTGGCTGCAGAACGGTGCAAGCTGGAACAACGAAGTACATGGTTCCACCGAAAAGGATTGGAAGGGAAATTCCTTATTCAACGGTAGCCAGGTAACTAGCTTTGCAGGCGGTGCGACCACAGCTGCTGCAGGCAATATCTATCAAAAGGACAGTAACGCGCTGACCATTGATAATTACAGCGGCAACACCAATATTTTTTATGAGCATACAGGTGACGGCGTAACCTTCAACGCAGGCGATACTATTATCAAGCATGCGGAAAAGGATTCCGTAGTAAACCTGATTACCAGCAGCAAGGGCCTGAGCATCAATGCGGAAACTATCAACGATACTTTGAGCGCTCTGGCAGGCAAGCTGACTTATACCAACTATAAAGACGGCGAGAGAAACCTTGACGGCAAGGTTAAGATTGCCGGCGGCCTGACCAGCGACAGCCTGACTGTAGCTGCAGGTGACATTCTCTTTGGCAGCGCTGACGGCAAGGGTACCGGCGTAACCAATCTTAATGTTCAGGCTCCCGACCATCAGGTTGCAACCAGCTTCAACAGCACTCTGACCGGTGATACCGAGGCTGACCTGGAATATGTATTGGGCGGCGCAGTTAAGGACGGCAGCTATAAATTTACCGAAAATACCACTATCAATGTGAACGGCAAGGATGCAAGAGGTATGGATTTTGCCGATGGTACTGTTGTTGATGCAAGCGGTAAAACCTTGAACATCAACGTAACCGACGGCACAAGACTGAATGCAGGTATTTCCCAAATCACAAATGCTGACAGCCATGTGAAGGCCAACAAGATTGTTATTAAGCTGGACAGCAAGGATGCAAGCGGTACAACACATGCAATTCACCAGGATAAAGGCAACCTGACCATTGACGGTGATGTAGATATTGATATTACAGGCCAAAGACATACCGTAGGCGTATACAGCCATGCAGGAAGCACCACCATCAACGGCAACGTAAAGGTAGTGCTGGACGGTAACCACGGCGGCTTTGCCGAATACGGCGCTGCAGGCATTTATGCACACGCAGGCTACGGCGGTGCAGTTGGCGGCACCGTTAACGTAAACGGTAATGTAGATATCTCCGGCGTAGGCAACGGCCTGTTTGCTAACATCGGCGGCGGCACCATTAACGTTAACGGCGGCAAAATTAATATTGTGGACGATAATACCGACACCGGCTACAGCGCAATTTATTCTACCTGCGGTGCTATCAATGTGAACACCGTTAAGGATGAAAAGGGCAATGTAATCGGCGCAGGCAATAACAAGGTTGATATTACCGGTAACGTGGTAGTATCCGTAGGCGCAGTAAACTATGTTGACTGCTATGAATATTCTCTGGTAAACCTGGGCCTGACCACTAAAGATTCCCAACTGACCGGTGTTATTTATAACGAATTCCCTGAAGGCGGCAAGACAGCTTCTCAGGGTGGCAACAAGAAGTTGTTTACCGGCGAAGCAAATCTGTGGCTGCAGAACGGTGCAACCTGGACCAACGAGCAGCAGGGTACTCTGGCCAACGTATATCAGGGTGAAAAATTCACCGGCAGCCATGTTGCTAAGCTGACCGGCGGTGCAACCGCAGAAGCTGCGGGCAACATCTACCAGAAGGAAAGCGGTGCGCTGACCATTGATAATTACAGCGGCAACACCAATATCTTCTACGAGCATGCAGGCGACGGCGTAACCTTCAATGCAGGCGATACCGTTATCAAACATGCGGAAAAGGGCTCTGCTGTTAACCTGATTACCAGCAACAAAGGCCTGAGCATTAATGCAGAAACTATCAACGATACTCTGAACGCATTGGCAGGCAAGCTGACCTATACTAACTATGCAAAGGGCGAGAGAAACCTTGACGGTAAAGTGAAGATTGCCGGTGGTCTGACCAGCGACAGCGTAACCATGGCCGTAGGCGACATCCTCTTCAACGAGGCTGACGGCAAGGGCAGCGGTGCTCAGCATATTACCGTTCCGAGCGCTCCGGAGAAGCAGGTTTCCACCAGCTTCAATACCACCCTGACCGGTGATAAGGACAAGGATCTGGAATATGTAATGGGCGGCGTAGTTAAGGACGGCAGCTATAAATTTACCGAAGCAACCTCCATCAACGTAAGCGGTGAAGGTGCTAAGGGCATGAATCTTGTTAAAGGCACAACCATTGATGCAAGCGGCAAAACCCTGACTGTCAACGTAACCGATGCCAGCAAGGGTAATGCAGGCATTGCGCAGGACGTAGATGCAAACAGCACCGTGAAGGCTGACAAGCTGGTTATTAAGCTCGATAGCACAAAGAGCGGCCAGGGTGCACAGGGTATCCGTCAGACTAAGGGCAACCTGACCATTGATGCTAATGTAGATATTGACGTTAAGGGCGATAACTCCACCATGGGCATTTACAGCCATGCAGGCAGCACCACCGTTAACGGCGACGTGAAGGTAGTGTTGGACGGCAAGCGTGGTGGCTTCAATGAGTACGGCGCAGCAGGCATTTATGCACATGCAGGTTACGGCGGAGCAGTTGGCGGTACTGTTAATGTCAACGGTAATGTAGATATTTCCGGCGTAGGCAACGGCCTGTTTGCTAACATCGGCGGCGCAACCATTAACGTTAACGGCGGCAAAATCAACATCGTTGATACCGATAAGAAGAACGGCTACAGCGCGATTTATGCAACCTGTGGTGCCATCAACATGAATACCGTTAAGGACGCTGCAGGCAAGGTAATCGGCGCAGGCAACAATAAGGTTGATATTACCGGTAACGTTGTTGTATCCGTAGGCGCAGTAAACTATGTAGATTGCTGCACCGAAACCGAGGTTAACCTGGGCCTGACCACTAAGGACTCCAAGCTGACCGGTGTTGTATATAACCAATTCCCCGAAGGCGGCAAAACCGTATCTCAAAGAGGCGACAGCAAGACCTTTACCGGCGCTGCTAACCTGTGGCTGCAGAACGGCGCACTCTGGACCAACGAGCAGCAGGGTGAATTACCGAGCGTATGGGGTGGCGAACAGTTCAAGGGCAGCTTTGTTACCAACCTGGTTGGCGGCACCAATGCTGATAACGCAGGCCAGATTTACCAGAAGGACAGCAACAATCTGACCATTGACACTCTGTCCGGCAGCATCAGAGTTATTTATGACCATGAATTCGAAGATGCAGAAACCCGTGCAGCAGGCGACAAGAAGATTGTTTATAAAGCAGGCGACACTGTAATCAACAATGCTAAGGACGGCAGCCAGGTTATTATGGCAACCGGCTCCAACGGCATTAACACCTTCGATAAGGATTCCGTTGAGGATGCATTCAAGGGCCTGGCCAACAAGCTCATCTACAAGGATGCAGAAAAGAACCCCGGCAACCTGAAGGCTGAGCTGCAGCTCGGCGGCGGTCTGACCGGTTCTAACGTAAGCTGGAGCGGCGATATTGAATGGGATGGCAACAACGGTTCCTACAAGCTGGATTCCGCAGAGCAGAGCATTAAGCTGCTGTATGATGAGGATGCGGTAAGTAAGGATACCCGTGCTGCTATTATGAGCGGTATGGTTGGCTGGCGTAATGCTGCAACCGACACCTACAGAGCTCGTGCCGGTGCATACGGCGAAGATAATCAGGGCGTTTGGGCAAGAACCTGGGGTGGCCAGAATAAATATACCGGTAACAACACCTCCTTTAAGAACAGCTACTGGGCAGGTCAGGTAGGCTACGACAAGACCTTGGCTAACGGCTGGAATGTCGGCGTAGCTTTTGACTACATGACCGGCGATGATTCCTACTATGCAGGCAGCGGCGACACCAAGACCTATACTCTGGGCCTCTACGGCAGTAAGGAAATCAGCAATAACGAATTCATTGATCTGACTGCTAAGGTTGGCAGAGTTTCCAATGATTTCGAAACCAAGGATATTCTTGGCAGAACCGTTAAGGGTGACTACAAGGCCAACGGCTTCAGCTTCTCCGGCCAGTACAGCAAGCGCTTCGGCAGTGAAGCAGCAGGCTACTTCGAGCCTCAAGCACAGCTGACCATCGGCAGACTGGGCAGCAGCGACTTTGACAGCACCGGCACTCTGGAAGGCCACATTTCTCAGGATGCCTTCACCAGTATTGTCGGCAGACTGGGCATCGAAGCAGGTCAGGCAAGCGAGCACGGCAGATACTTTGCTCGTCTGAGCTTGTCCCACGAGTTTGCCGGTAACGTAGATACTCACTTTAGCGACAGCTCCGCAACCATGACCAGAGAGTTCAACCTTGACGGCACCTGGTGCGACCTGACTGTCGGCGGTACCTATGATCTGAGCGACAAGGTTTCCTTCTACGGTGATGTAACCAAGACCTTGACCGGTGATTACAAGCAGGATTGGAAGGTTAACGCAGGCTTGAGATTCACTTTCTAAAATAATTTTCCTGGCGGGGGCGCTAAGCCCCTGCCAACCATAAAAGCAATCAGTGACAGGAGATAGAAAATAATGGCTGAAGAAATTAAAGATACCGAAGTTAAGGAAGAAACAGCAGAAGCAACCGTTGCAGCAGAAAAGGCAGAAGAAACCCTGGCAATGAAGAAGCTCACCGCTTTAAAGGAATTTGCCGATGCACATGAAATCAGCGGTCTGCAATATCTGCAGATTAACGAGGCAAACCTGCTCGTCAACACCAGACTGCTGGTTGAAGGCCAGACCTTGCCCCTGTTTATCGTGGTAAACAATTCCGTTTACACCTATCTGCAGGCACATCTGGTAACTCTTACCGAGGAAAAGAAGGCTGCAACCTTAAGCTATCTGAACGAGCTGAACAACGAATTCAACATGCTTAAATACAGCATCAATCCGCAGGGCAACGTAATTCTTACCTTCAGCATTCCCGCAGGTGACGATAAATTCGACCCGGCATTGGTATTTGCTCTCGTTGACCAGCTGAAGGCACATCTGGATACGCATTATTCCGCTCTGATGGAAAAAATCTGGAGCAAATAATTTTTTGATTGTTGAGAAGGTATATCTATGATGAGAAAATCTTATAAAAAGAAATTTTGTCTGGCAGCAGCAAGCTCCATAATGGCTATGAGCTTTGCCGGTTATGCTTTTGCTGCCGATGCTACGGCAGATGATGCGGATACTATGGAGTTTACGCTTGACTCTATGGTTGTAACCGCAAGCCGTATCCCAACCAAAATCACCGAAGCTAAGGCCGATATCAGCGTTATTACGCGTAAGGATATCGAGCAGATGCATATGAGCAGCGTGGAAGAGGTACTGCGTACTGTTCCCGGCGTACAGTTCATGAACTACGGCGGCAACGGCGGTATGAACGCCAACATGAGCGGTATCCGTATCAACGGCAGCAAGGAAGTTGTCGTTCTGGTTGACGGTGTCCGTGTGAACGAATTCCAGGGCAGTGATTCCGGTTACTTCTTTGCGGCATTGACCAATAATACGGATAATATCGAACGCGTTGAAGTACTGCGCGGCGGTGCCGGTACGCTTTACGGCAGCGGTGCTAAGGGCGGTGTTATCAATATCATTACCCGCAAAATCAACGATAACAAAACCAGTATTGATGTTTCTACCGGCAACTTCAGCACCAGACAATATAAGCTGAATACCCAAGGCCGTCAGGGCAAGGTAGGCTACCATGTTTATTATGATGATAAGCACAGCGGCGACTTTAAGGATGGCTCCGGTAAAAAATGGCAAAGCGATATTGACAGCAAATCTGTCGGCCTGAAGGTAAATTATGATATTACCGCGGATCATAAGCTGAGCCTGAGCTATGACAGGACTAAATCCGATTTTAACGGCTATGATTATATTTACCATAACAATTATAGGGGCGATTATAAAAACGACTCCATTACCTTCAAGGATGATTTAACCTTGTCGGATAAGTGGAGCAACAGCTTTACCTATCGCCGTAGCAACACCGAAGGTCAGTATGCGCAGAATAATCACACTCTGTTCAATGCCGATGCCGATTATACCTATGACTTTATCAGTGATCAGGTAACATATATCACCAACAGACATAACGTAGTTTTCGGCGTTGATTATGCTCACGGCAAGGACAACGCTGCTAAAGCGTTGGTTGGCACAAGCGGTAAGCCGGCAAACTTCAAGATGAAGAACACCTCTTACTATGTACAGGATGACTGGAAAATTATTCCGCATGTAACCTTGTCCGGCGGCTTGCGCTATGACCGCCCCAGCAACAGCGGTCAGACAGGTGCTACGCTGGAAAGCCATACCTCCAAGAGCTACAAGCTGAGCTGGGATATTACCGATAAGGATATCATTTATGCTGGTCGCAGTGATTTCTTTATTCTGCCGAGCATGTATCAGCTGACTAACAGACAATACGGTAACGCATCCTTGAAGCCTGCTTACGGCCGTACTTCTACCATCGGCTACAGCAAGAGCTTTGATGACTATAATATCTTTACCTTCAACTGGTTTGAAACCAAAACCGAACGCGGTATTGGTCTTACTGCTGCAGGCTATGTCAACACCAAAGGCATGTCGCGTGGCTGGAACGCACAGTTCATGACACAGCTGGGTGAGCACTGGAATGCCAATATCGGCTGGGGACATCTTTACCAGTACGAAGATGAGGATACCTATAGCTATGGTTATTCCCCGAAGGATTTGGCTACCTTCGCCGTATACTACGACTATGCCAAGGTTAAGGCAGGATTGGACGGCTACTACTTCTTCCGTCGTGTAAATCCGAATTACCCGAACGGCTGGCCGGCAGATGATTATGCTATCTTTAATATGAGTGCAAGCTATGCACCTACAAAGAATATCAATATCTACGCTAAGGTCAACAACCTGTTTGACAAGATGTATTCCGAGCGTACCCACGTTATTTATGCAACCGGCCGTCCCGGTGACTGGTATTCCATGCCGGGCCGCAGCTTCGTACTTGGTATGCAGGTTACCTTCTAATCTTAATTTCAGCTCTCTCATATTTTTCATACTCAGCTGCGGTGCTGCCATGGCAGCGCTGCGGCAACCTCAAAAAACTTAAAAAAACAGCTCCGGCATGCGCAGTGCATTTCGGAGCTGTTTTCACCTGTAATTCTCTTGACCATACCATTACTATATAGCTTATAATAACAATAAAAATCAAAGGAGGCTGATTATGTCGGAACATTTATGTACCTTGTCGACAGGAGATAAGGTTTATTTTTACGATAAAAGCATCGTTATCTATTTTTCAGGAGCGCGCAAAATCTTAAGCACCTCACTTTATAACGGCGGTTACCATGATGATTACACTGCCGTATATAATTATGATGCCAAGCAGGGAGCAGGTATGCCCTGCGAAATGCTGGCTGACACCTATGTGGAGCATATGCGCCTTGTATCCAAGAATAGAATCTCCTACATAATTATAATGTGGTACT
>ENA-OROK01001021-OROK01001021.1-human-gut-metagenome-genome-assembly--contig:-NODE-1021-length-29306-cov-7.441660_pt1 | contig 29306 bp, 26 predicted proteins | sample MGYA00242127_ERZ509046 | MGnify/ENA primary metagenome ERZ509046 (study PRJEB26280, sample SAMEA2338728) | human gut metagenome | biome: human gut; feature: human-associated habitat; material: faeces... | reverse complement strand
AATATTTAGAGACCAAAGGAACAAGCCAAGCAGACTTAAAAACAGATAGTACAAGCTGGGGAAATTATAGGGGTAATGCATGGAATATAACAAATGCAAACCTAAAATATGCTCCAAATGGTTCTAGATGGACAAATGCAACTGAAAAATCAAAGACATCTATTGAAAGTATATTATTATCAACAGGAGCAGACGACTCATTTAGTAAAATGGGAATATACGATTTAGCAGGAAATGTTTTTGAATGGACACTCGAATATACTTCTAGCACCATCTTTCCTTGTGCCACTCGAGGAGGCTGTTACGACAATTCAGGCAGTAATGATCCAGCGGGCAGTCGTAACGACTTCCGTACGGCCAATTTGTACGATACCATCGGGTTCAGGCTAGCACTTTATTAATCGTAGACCTGAGTCCTGAACAGCGATACACTAAAAGGAGCTCGAAATAAGAATTAAATATATAAATCAGAACGAGAGGAAGACGGGTCGCACATGCGAAAGCATAAGTGAGAGTCGTCTTCCGAGGATGTAGAATATAGTGTGTGAAATATAAAAAGCACACTATATTTTTTCAAAAAATAGCCTAGTAACGGAGTGAAAATTTATATTTGGATATAATTAATTGTCAAATATTAATGCAACTCCTTGAGCTAAGGCTAGGGAGTTTTATTAGTTGATTTTTAACTTTTAAAAATTCTTCCGAGAAAATGAAATAAAAAGTATTGACAAATGGAAAAAAATATAGTATATTTAAATAGAAAAATTTAGTAAATCTTTTATCAAAGAATTCAAAAAAGCTATCACTCTGGTCAGTGATAGCTTTTTGCTTATAACTTATTAAGCTCTTTTAAAATTTGCAAAATTATGTATAAGCGTATTATCTTTAGTAATTCTTTTGCCACAAAGAATTCACCTCCTTTTTTAGAATACTCTCTAAACGAGGCGCAACAATTATATAATAAAAATTAACATAAATCAACAAAAATCATTCGACAAAAAATGACACATATAAAAAATAATAAAAAATTCTTCAAAACCCTTGATTTTATGGCAAAAATTGGGTATAATATAAAAGAACATAAAAAAACGCAGAAGAGTAGGAACAAATCCTACTCTTCAATTGTGATATACCATAAAATATAAGGAGGGGCTTATGGCAAAAATAGAAGACAGAGTTGCAGAATTAGTAAAAGACAAAATAGAAAATATAGGATATAACCTATATGATGTAGAATATGCCAAAGAAGGACCAAACTATTTTCTAAGAATCTATATTGATAGTCCAAAAGGTATCGATTTAGATGACTGTGAAAAAGTAAGTAATGAAATAAATGAGATTTTAGATGAAGCAGATTATATAAAGGAGCAATATTTTTTAGAAGTTTCATCACCAGGAGTAGAAAGAATATTGAGAAAAGATGAGCATCTAGAACAAAATATAGGAAAGCAAGTAGAAGCAAAATTATTTAGAAAAGACGAAAACAATAATAAAAGCTACATAGGAGAACTAAAAGAATTTGATTCAGAAACAGTAACAATAGATGAAACAAAAATAGAAAGAAAAAATATAGCACAGTTAAAAACTGTGTATGAATGGTAGGGGGAATAAAAAATGAAAGCAATAGATAATAAAGAATTAATTATCGCTTTAGAAGAATTAGAAAAAGAAAAAGGAATAAAGAAAGAAGAATTACTAGAATCAATAAGAACAGCATTAATAACAGCATATAAAAGAAATTTTGATGCATTAGAAAATGTAGATGTAAAAATGGATGAGCAAACAGGTGCAACACATGTATTTGCAATAAAAGAAGTAATGGAAAGAGCAAATGATGATGCACTAGAAATTAGCTTAGAAGAAGCTAGAAAAATCAACAAAGAATTAAACATAGGAGACAATGTAGAAGTTGAAATAGTTCCAAGAGATTTCGGAAGAATTGCAGCACAAACAGCAAAACAAGTAATTATTCAAAAATTAAGAGAAACAGAAAGAAATATGATATTTAATGAATATAATGAAAGAAAAGGAGAAATTGTATCTGGTCTAATTCAAAAAGCTGATAAACATATAGTTGTAATGGATTTAGGAAAACTAGAAGGAATAATGTTACCAAAAGATCAAATTCCAACAGAACATTATCATGTAAATGACAAAATAAAAGGATATGTAGTAGATGTAGAAAGAGGAGAAAAAGGAGCACCACAAGCAATTGTATCAAGAACACATCCAGACTTTGTTAGAAAACTATTAGAATTCGAAATTCCAGAAATTTATGAAGGATTAATAGAAATTAAGAGTGTATCAAGAGACCCAGGATTAAGAAGCAAAGTTGCTGTATATTCTCCAAATGAAAATATAGATCCAGTAGGTTCTTGTGTAGGACAAAAGGGAATACGTATCCAAAATGTAATAAACGAATTACATGGAGAAAAGATTGATGTAATAGAATGGAATGCAGACCCAAGTATATTTATAGCATCAGCATTATTACCAGCACAAATCATGGCAGTAGATATTAAAGAAGAAGAAAGATTTGCACAAGTAATAGTACCAGATGACCAATTATCATTAGCAATAGGAAAAGCTGGACAAAATGCTAGATTAGCAGCAAAATTGACAAATTGGAAGATAGATATAAAATCAGAATCACAATTCAGAGAGATGTTAGCAAAGAAAGCAGAAGAAGCTGAAAACGGGGAAAATGAAGAAGTAACAGAGAAAGAGAATAGTGAAGAAAACTAGGAGGAAATAGTGAATAATTTACCACAAAGAACATGTGCATTATGTAGAACACAAAAAAATAAAAACGAATTGTTAAGAATAGTAAAAAATAAAGAAAATGTCATAAAAGTAGATGAGATTGGTAAAGAACCAGGACGAGGAGCATATATTTGTTATAATATGGAATGTTTGAAAAAAGCTCAGAAGAGCAAAAAAATCGAAAAAGCATTAGGGGCTAAAATTGATGATGAAATATATGAACAGATAAAAAAAGCTATAGAAAATAAAGTTGGGGGTGATGTTATTGGGTAAGATAAAATTATATGATGTAGCAAAAGAATTAAACTTAACCAGTAAAGAAGTGTTAGAAATAGCAAAAAAATTGAATATAGAGGCTAAAAGTCATTTAAGTTCAATAGACGAGGCAGATGCCAATAAAATAAAAGAAAGTGTGAAAAATTTGACTGCAAAAAAGCCAGAAAAGAAAATGAATCAAGAAAAAGCAAAAAAAGAAGAGAAAAATGATTCTCCAGTTATTATAAGAAGAGAAGTTATTATAAATGATGAAGCAAATGTTCAAAAAGAACAAGTAAAAAAAGAAGAAAAGAAAAATAATCATGTAGGATTTGTAGAAAGAAAACAAAACAAAGATTACAATATTGTTTATAGAAATAAACCATCAAAACCAATGACTGTTGATGAATTATTTGGAATAAAAAAAGAGCCTAAAAAAGAAGAGAAAAAAGAAGAAAAGGTAGAAATAAAAGAAAATAAAATGGATGTTGAAATTAAGAAAGAGGAAGTTGTGCATAATAAAGTTGAAGTAAAACCAGAAATAAAGCAAGAAGCTAAAACAGAAAATAAAGTTGAAGTGAAACCTGTAAACAAGCCAGAAGTAAAAGCAGAATATAAACCAGAAAATAGACAAGAAAATAGATTTAATCAAAATAGAAATAATAATATGCAAAATAATGGCAACAGAAATAATAACTTCCAAAATAAAAATAAATTTAATAATGATAGAAATCAATATGGAAACCAACGTAATAACAATGGAAATCGTAACTTTGATAGAAATAATCAAAATTTTCAAAATAGAGATAACAGGGACAATAGAGGAAATCAAAGATTCGATAGAAATAAGCAAGGTGGAAATAATGGTAGATTTGATAATCGTAATAGACAAGGTGGAAATCAAAGATTTGGTGGAAACAGACCATTAGATGAAAGAGGAATAGAGAAAAACATTAAAGATATAATGGCTGTTGAAAATATAGAAAAAGAACCTGCAAGAGAATATAACAAAGCAATAGATAAACAAAAACAAAATAACAAATTTGATGATAATAGAGCTAAAAAATCAAATAAATCAAGAAGAAATAATCAAACAGGTGAAATAAATGAACATAAATTAAAAGGATTAAAAAGAACAGATAGTCTATCAAATATGTTTGAAGATCAAGATGGAGGAATGTTAGATTATTATGATTTAACAACACAAAGAGGTAAAAAAGGAAAGAAAAAAGTAGTAAAAGATGATGAAAATCGTAATAAACAAAAAATCTTCAAACTAGAAGAAATAACAATTCCAGAAACAATAACTGTAAAAGACTTAGCGGCTGAATTGAAAAAGACAACGGCAGAAGTTATCAAAAAATTACTTGGATATGGAGTAATGGCAACAATTAATAATGAAATCGACTTTGATACAGCATCATTAATAGCAGATGAATTCGGAGTAAAAGTAAACAAAAAGGAAACAATAACAGAGGAAGATATCTTATTTGATGATTCTGAAGATAAAGAAGAAGATTTAGTAACACGTCCACCAGTAGTTGTAGTAATGGGACACGTAGACCATGGAAAAACATCATTATTGGATGCTGTAAAGAAAACAAATGTTATTGAAGGTGAAGCTGGAGGAATTACACAACATATAGGTGCTTATAAAGTAAAAATTAATGATAGAGAAATAACATTCTTAGATACACCAGGACACGAAGCATTTACAGCAATGAGAGCCAGAGGTGCCCAAATTACTGATATTGCAATATTAGTAGTTGCTGCTAATGATGGTGTAATGCCTCAAACTGTAGAAGCTATCAACCATGCAAAATCAGCTGGAATTCCAATTATAGTTGCAATTAATAAAATTGATTTACCAGATGCAAATATAGATAAAGTAAAACAAGAATTAATGGCATATGAATTAGTTCCAGAAGAATGGGGTGGAGATACTATATTTGTACCAATTTCAGCAAAGAAACACTTAAATATAGATCAATTACTAGAAATGGTATTGCTAGAGGCAGATGTATTAGAATTAAAAGCAAATCCAAATAAACAAGCTAAAGGTGTGGTAATAGAAGCAAGACTTGATAAAAATAAAGGTGCAATAGCATCAATGCTTGTACAAAGAGGAACACTTGATGTTGGAGATACAATAGTTGTAGGTTCATCAATTGGTAGAATAAGAAGTATGACAGATGAAAAAGGTAAAAAAGTAAAAAAAGCCGGACCATCTACACCAGTAGAAATAATGGGATTAACAGAAGTACCACAAGCAGGTGATACATTCTATGAAGTAGAAGATGAAAAAACAGCTAAACACTTAATAGAAAAGAGAAAACGTCAAGAAAGAGAAAAAACAATAAATGCAATGAGCAAAGTAACATTAGACAATTTATTCAGTCAAATGGAAGCAGGAGACTTAAAAGTTCTAAACTTAATTGTAAAAGCAGATGTTCAAGGTTCTGTTGAAGCAATTAAACAATCAATGGAAAAATTGTCAAATGAAGAAGTAAAAGTAAAAGTAATACATGCAGCAGCAGGGGCAGTTACAGAATCAGATGTAACACTTGCAAAAGTTTCAAATGCAATTATTATAGCATTTAATGTTAGACCAATGCCAACAGCAAAAGATATGGCAGAAAAAGAAGAAGTTGAAATTAAACAATATTCAGTAATATATCAAGCAATTGATGACGTTCAAGCAGCAATGAAAGGAATGTTAGCACCAAAATATCAAGAAAAAGTTATCGGAAATGCTGAAATTAGACAAACATTTAAGATTTCAAATGTTGGTACAATTGGTGGAGCATATGTACTTGATGGAAAACTTGAAAGAAATGCAGGAGTAAGAGTATTACGTGACAATGTAGTTATACATGATGGTAAACTTGCATCATTAAAGAGATTCAAAGATGATGCTAAAGAAGTTTCAAAAGGATTTGAATGTGGTATCCAAATCGAAAAATTCAATGATATTAAAGAGGGAGATATCCTAGAAGCATATATCTTAGAGGAAATAAAAAGATAAGGACCGACCCTAAATTCGCATGCGAAAAAAAGGACCGACCCCAAATTAACAAGGAGGAAAAAATGCCAAAGAATAATAATCGTCAAGGAAGAATTGATGAAGAATATAGAAAAGAATTAAGTCAAATTATAAGTTTTGAACTTAAAGAACCAAGTGTTACTGGAATGGTTAGTGTAACTAGAGTAAAAGTAACTCCAGATTTAAAATATGCAAAAGTTTCAGTTAGCATTCTAAATTCTAAAAATGTTCAAGAAACTTTAGCAGGGTTAAAAAAATCTTCTGGATATTTACGTTCAGAACTTGCTAAAAGAATAAATTTAAGAAATACACCAGAATTGGTATTTGAATTAGATGAATCATTAGAATATGGAGCTAGAATAGATAGTATATTAAATGAAATAAAGAATAAGGAGAATAAATAAACACATGACATTAGATAATATATTAGAAGAAATAAAAAAAGCACAAACGATTGTAATTTTAACACATGAGTCACCTGATGGAGATGCTGTAGCAAGCTCTCTTTCAGTGATGCATGCTATAAAAGAATTTGGAAAAGAGGCAGATGTAATTATTCCAGAATATTCAAAGGATTTTAAGTTTTTACCAGGTTCTGAAAAAATATTACAAATTGGGAAAACAAATAATTATGATTTAGCAATATCTGTAGATTGTACAGATTTAAAGAGAATGGCTGCTGGAAAAGAATTTTTTGAAACAGCCAAGAGAACAATTGAAATTGATCACCATTCAGTAAATTCAATGTTTGCAGATTTGAATTATGTAGATCCAGTAGCACCAGCATGTTGTCAAGTATTATTTGCAATGTTTGAGTATTATGGAGTAAAAATAACTAAGGAATTAGCAACATGTATATTAACAGGAATAATAACAGATACAGGAGGATTCCAATGGGGTGGTGTAACACCAGAAACATTTGAATTTGCTGCAGAGTTAGTAAGAAATGGTGCAAAACTAAAAGAAATATGCAGAATTGCATTAAGAAAGAAAAGCAAAGTACATTGTGAACTTGAAAAATTAATTTATGATAGAATGGAATTTTTCGAAGATGGTAAAATAGTAATTTCATATTTAACACTAGAAGATTACAATAATTTAAATGCAGAAATTGGTGATGATGAAGGATTAGTAGAAATGTTAAGAGACATAGAAGGAGTTGAAGTAGCTATCCTTTTAAAAGAAAAAGAAGGTGCAAATGGATTTAAAGGCTCATTCCGTTCTCATGAAACTATTAATGTTTCTGACATATGTATGTTACTAGGTGGCGGAGGCCATCCAGGAGCAGCAGGATGCTTTGTTAGTGGAACATTAGACCAAGTTAAAAATAAAGTTTTAGATGTAGCAATACATGGATTAAAAAAATAAGGAAACAAATATGGATGGAATAATAATTATTAATAAACCTAAAAATTATACATCACATGATATTGTGAGAAAAGCTAAAAAGCTTTTAAACGAAAAAGTGGGACATACAGGAACATTAGATCCTAATGCAACAGGAGTGTTACCATTACTTATAGGAAAGGGAACATTACTTTCAAAATATTTAATAGAACATGATAAGATCTATGAAGCTGTTTTAAAATTAGGAGAAAAAACAGATACTGCAGATGGGGAAGGAAAAGTATTAGAAAGTCAAAATGTCGAACAATCAATTTTAAAAAAAGAAAATATAGAAAGAATTTTTAATAATTTGGAAGGAAAACAAGAGCAAATTCCCCCTATGTACTCAGCAATAAAACTTAATGGAAAAAAGCTTTATGAATATGCGAGAAAAGGTATTGAAGTAGAAGTTGAGCCTAGAACTATTGAAATATATAAATTAGAATTAATAAAAATTGAAGATATGGAAATTATATTTAGAGTAAGTTGTTCAAAAGGTACATATATAAGAACTCTTTGTGAAAAAATCGCAGAAGAACTTGGAACTATAGGGTATATGAAAGAACTTAAAAGAATTCAAGTTGGAGAGTTTAATATAAAAGATTCAATAACAATTGAAGAATTAGAAAATCAAGAAATAGTATCAAATAAATTTATAACAATAGAAAAATATTTTAGTAATTATGAAAATATTGTGCTAAATGAAAGAAAGTTCCAATTATTCTTGAATGGAGTACAATTAACATATGAATTAAAAGATGGAATTTATAAGATATATAAAGAAAATGAATTTATAGGAATTGGAACAGTAAAAAACAAATTATTAAAAAGAGATATAATTATATAGTAAGGAGGATGAAAACATGGAAAAATTTTATATAACAACACCAATATATTATCCAAGTGGAAAATTTCATATTGGGACTTCATATACAGAAGTATTAGCAGATACAATAAAAAGATATAAACAACTAAGAGGGTATGATGTTTTCATGCTAACAGGTACAGATGAACATGGACAAAAAATTCAAACTGTTGCAGAAAAAGCAGGAAAAACTCCACAAGAGCATGTAGATGAAATGGCACAAATGGCTAAGGAATTGTGGGCAAAAATGCATATAAAATATGATTATTTTATAAGAACAACAGACGGAAATCATGAAAAGGCTGTACAAAAAATATTTGAATATTTTCTTGAAAAAGGAGATATTTATAAAGGTGAATATGAAGGATGGTATTGTATGCCATGTGAAACATATTTTACAAAGACACAATTAGTAGATGGAAAATGTCCTGATTGTGGAAGAGAAGTAAAATTATTAAAAGAAGAAGCATATTTCTTTAATATGAAAAAATATGCTGATAGACTTTTAAAATTCTATGAAGACAATCCAGACTTTGTTGAACCAGCATATAGAAAAACAGAAATGATAAATAATTTTATAAAACCAGGATTAGAAGATTTATGTGTAACAAGAACATCTTTTGACTGGGGAATAAAAGTTCCAAATGATCCAAAACATGTAATTTATGTGTGGTTAGATGCATTAACAAATTATTTAACAGCACTTGGTTATATGCAAGAAGATGATACATTATTTAAAAAATATTGGCCAGCAGATGTACAAGTTGTTGGAAAAGATATTGCAAGATTTCACTTAATATATTGGCCAATATTCTTAATGGCATTAGATTTACCAATTCCAAAGAAATTTATAGTTCATAACTGGATTATGATGAAAGATGGAAAAATGTCTAAATCATTTGGAAATGTGGTATATCCAGAAAAACTAATAGATAGATATGGTGTAGATGCTACAAGATACTATTTATTAAGAATAGTACCTGCTTCACAAGATGGTGTATATACTCCAGAAGATTTTGTTGAAAGATATAACTCTGATTTATGTAATGATTTAGGAAATTTAGTAAACAGAACAGTATCAATGGTAAATAAATATTTTGAAGGTGTTGTCCCAGAATATAATGGAACTCCAAATGAAGTTGATAAAGAATTTGAAGCATTTACAGAAGATCAAATTAAAAAGATTGAAGATTATATGGAAAACTATCAACTATTAAATGCATTACAAGAAATATGGGCAGTAATTTCAAGAACAAATAAATATATAGATGAAACTCGTCCATGGGAATTAGAGAAAAATGGAGAAAAAGAAAAATTAAAATCAAGTATGTATCATTTAATAGAAAATATCAGAAAAATAGGAATTGTTTTATTACCATTTATGGAAGAAACAGCCAAAAATCTATTACATCAAATTGGTGTTAAAGAAGAACTTCAAACTTGGGAAAGTTTATATGAGTATGATTCATTAAAAGACACTAAAGTAATAGAAAAAGGTGAACCATTATTCATGAGAAAAAAATTAGAGGAAGAATTGGAATATTTAAAAAATTAGAGATGATGAATTTTTAATTTCGGATAAAAGGTGGAAAAATGGATTTGATATCTATAGAAAGAAAATATAAAAATAAAAGAAATATAATAATTGCTATATTTTTTATTGTAGTAATAATTATAGTAGGATTAGTAATAAAAGAAAATTATAGAAAATCAGAATTTAATAATCACTATTTAGCATATAAAGAACAAGCTGAACAGGCACAAAAAAAGCAAGAGGAACTAGAAGAGCTTGAGAAAGAAAAGATTAAAGAAATGTTACCACAATTAACAGATGAAGGAAAAGCTAATTTAGCTAACATATATCATTCAGAAACCAAAAGAGTATTTTTAACATTTGATGATGGACCTTCACAAACAGTAACACCCAAAGTTCTTGATACGCTAAAAAGTGAGAAAATTAAAGCCACATTCTTTTTATTAGGAAGCAGAGTAGAATTAGAACCAGATATAGTAAAAAGAGAATATGAAGAGGGGCATTATTTAGCAAGCCATGGATATTCTCACGTATATTCAAAAATATATGCCTCTCCACAAAGTGTATTAGATGAATACAATAAATGTATATCAGCAATCAGAAATGCAATTGGACAACCAGAATATAATCCACATTTATTTAGATATCCAGGAGGATATTGGGGAGGAAAATATGCTAGTGTAAAAAAAGAGGCATTACAATTATTAGAACAAAACGATATATTGCATATAGATTGGAATGCATTAACATCTGATGCAGCAGGAGCCAAAACAACTGAAGAATTTATCTCAGAATTAGACAAAACAGTACCAAAACATAATAGTGTAGTAGTATTGATGCATGATGCAGGAAACAAAACTGCAACAGCCAATGCTTTACCTACAATAATCAAATATTTTAGAGACCAAGGATTTGAATTTGAGAATTTTTATAGTATTATAAAATAAATTAAATTAAAACTATTGCAAAATGGTAAAAATATGATATAATATAGAGGCTAAAAGCAAGACAAGAAAGGAAGATTATAATGAATTGTAAAGTAGAAAAAACAGAAAAGGCAAATGAAGTAAAATTAGAAATCACAATAGAAGCAGAGAAATTTGATAATGCAATGAAAAAAGTATATTTCCAAAATGCTAAATACTTCAACATACCAGGTTTCAGAAAAGGAAAAGCACCAATGAATATAGTAGAAAAATATTATGGAGCACAAATCTTTTATGAAGATGCATTCAACGAAGTAGCAACAGAAGCATATGATGAAGCATTAGAAGCAAATAAAATAGATGCTGTAAGCAGACCAGTTGTAGATATTAAACAAATGGAAAAAGGAAAAGATGTTATATTTACAGCAGTTGTACAAACAAAACCAGAAGTTGAATTAGGAAAATATAAAGGAATAGAAATACCAAAAGTAGAATATAAAGTAGAAGAAAAAGACATCGAACATGAATTAGGACATATGCAAGAACACAATTCAAGATTAATAACTGTTGATGATAGAGCATTAGAGAATGGTGATATCGCAACAATAGATTTTGAAGGATTTGTTGATGGTGTAGCATTTGATGGTGGAAAAGCAGAAGGACATGAATTAGAAATAGGAAGTGGATCTTTTATTCCAGGATTTGAAGACCAATTAGTTGGAATGAAAATTGATGAAGAAAGAGAAATAAAAGTAACATTCCCAAAAGAATATTTCTCTAAAGACTTAGCTGGAAAAGAAGCAATGTTCAAAGTAAAATTACATGAAATAAAAAGAAAAGAATTACCAGAATTAGATGACGAATTCGCAAAAGATGTAAGTGAATTTGATACATTAGCAGAATTAAAAGCTAGCATAAAAGAAAAAATCGAAAAAAATAATGAACAAAGACAAAAATACGAAACAGAAGACTTAGCAATCAAAGCAGTATGCGAAGATGTTAAAGTAGATATTCCATCAGGAATGGTAGAATTCGAAGTTGAAAATATGATGAAAGACTTTGAACAAAGATTATCATATCAAGGATTAAACCTAGACCAATACCTAAAAATGATAGGTAAAACAGAAGAAGAAATGAAAAAAGAATATGAACCACAAGCTATTGAAGCAATAAAATCAAGACTTGTACTAGAAGCTATAATAAAAGCAGAAAAAATCGAAGCAAGTGAAGACGAAATAAAAGCAAAAATGGAAGAAATGGCTAAAAACTATGGAAAAAAAGTAGAAGAAATTAGTGAAAACGAAAACTTAAAAAAATACTTAAAAGAAGGAATAGAATCAGAAAAAGCATTAGAATTCATAGTAAGCAATGCAAAATTTACAGCAAAAAAAGCAGAAAAGAAAGCTGAAAAAAAGGAAACAAAAGCTACAAGTAAAGAAGAAAAAGCTGAAAAGGCTGAAAAAACAGAAAAGAAAAGTACAACAAAAAGTAGCAAAAAATAGTTGAAAGAAAAGTTAGGGGAGTTTTGGTCAAAGAAATTTACCTAACTTTTTTGCCTTTTTATAATAAAAATCCAAGTTATTAAGGGAAAAATAGGTTATTAGGCGAATAAATAAAAAATAGGGAGGAAAAAGTATGTTAGAAAAAGACAGTTTAGTACCATATGTAATTGAGCAAACAAGTAAGGGAGAAAGGTCATATGACATATTCTCAAGATTACTAAAAGATAGAATAATATTTTTAGGAGAAGATGTAAATCCAACATCAGCAAGTTTAATAATAGCACAATTATTATTCTTAGAATCAGAAGATCCAGATAAAGAAATATTTTTATATATAAACTCACCAGGAGGTTCTATCACAGATGGAATGGGAATAGTTGATACAATGAATTATATAAAATGTCCAGTATCAACGATATGTGTAGGATTAGCTGCAAGTTTTGGAGCAGTATTATTAGCAAATGGAGAAAAAGGAAAAAGATTTGCTACACCAAATTCAGAAATCTTAATACATCAACCATTAATCGGTGGCCAAGGTGGAGGAATATCTGGTCAAGCTACAGAAATAAAAATTCACGCAGATCATATGATAAGAACAAGAGAAAAATTAAACAAATTGTTAAGTGAAAAAACAGGTCAATCAATAGAAACAATAGAAAGAGATACAGAAAGAGACCATTACATGACAGCACAAGAAGCACTTGAATATGGATTGATTGATGGAATAATGGACAAAAGAATATAGAATAAGTAAAGGAGAAAGTATATATGGCAAAAAGTGATACACCAAAAGGTGTAAAATGCTCATTTTGTGGTAAAACACAAGATAGCGTAAGAAAAATAGTTGCAGGTCCTGGTGTATATATTTGTAATGAATGTATAGGATTATGTAATGAAATAATCGAAAGCGAATATTGTGAAGAAGATGAAGACACATATACTTTAGCAGGATTAGATAAAATACCAAGTCCAAGAGAAATAAAAGATATTCTTGACCAATATGTTATAGGTCAAGATGAAGCAAAGAAAACATTATCAGTAGCTGTATATAATCATTATAAAAGAATAGCAAATGAAGAAGAGCTAGAATCTAAACATGAGAAACAAAGTGATGATGATGTAGAAATTCAAAAAAGTAACATATTATTACTTGGACCAACAGGATGTGGAAAAACATTATTAGCAAGTACATTAGCTAAAATTTTAAATGTACCATTTGCAATAGCAGATGCTACAACACTTACAGAAGCTGGATATGTTGGAGAAGACGTAGAAAATATTCTTTTAAAACTAATTCAAGCAGCAGATGGAGATATAACAAAAGCAGAAAAAGGAATAATCTATATAGATGAAATAGACAAAATAACAAGAAAATCTGAAAATCCATCAATAACAAGAGATGTAAGTGGAGAAGGTGTACAACAAGCATTATTAAAAATTGTTGAAGGAACAATTGCATCAGTACCACCACAAGGTGGTAGAAAGCATCCACAACAAGAAATGTTACAAATAGACACATCAAATATATTATTTATATGTGGTGGAGCATTTGAAGGTTTAGAAAATATAATAAAAGACAGAATTGGTAAAAAATCAATGGGATTTGGAGCAGATATTCAAAGTAAAAAAGATATAGACAGATATAAAGTATTTGAACAAATCTTACCACAAGATTTATTAAAATTCGGGATGATACCAGAATTTATAGGAAGACTACCAATTATAGCAACATTAAAAGAATTAAATAGAGAAGCACTAATAAAAATAACAACAGAACCTAAAAATGCTTTAGTAAAACAATACAAAAAATTATTAAAAATGGATGATGTAGAATTAGAATTTGAACAAGAAGCATTAGAAGCAATTGTAGATAAAGCAATTGAAAGAAAAACAGGAGCTAGAGGTTTACGTTCTATTATAGAAGAAATTATGAGAGATATTATGTTTGATATTCCATCAAATGAAAAAATAGAAAAATGTATTATAACTAAAGATACTGTTTTAAATAATGCAGGACCAAGAATAATTGAAAATCCTAATAAAGTAAAAAAAGTAAGAAGTGAAAGAATAGCTGTTGAACAAAAAGAAACAGCATAAGATAAGCTCTATGTGAATAAACACATAGAGCTTTAATATTTTTAATAACTATTTATTGTTATTTTTTTGATTGTTGTTATTTTCGCTATTTTTGTTATTATTTTTGTTTTGTTTATTATTTTTTTCTGACATAGAAGAACACCTCCATTTCAATTTATCGAAAATATTTTGCCCAATGAATAAAGAAATATGCAAAAATATTGTAAAATATCATTGAAAGTTATATAATATATGAAGTTTATTGAAAGGAAAAAATAAATGGAAAATATAGTAATAGGAATAGAAGGAACAGTTGGAGCAGGGAAAACATCAATATGTAGAGAATTATTAAATGAAATTGATAATTCAATAATATTGCATGGTGGAGAAATATATAGGGCAATTGTATATGGAATGATGCAAGAAAAGCCAGATATGGAAAATTTGCAAAATCTTGATTCATTTGAAATAATGAAAAAATTAGGAATAGAAGTAAGATTAGAAGATAGAGAAACTGTAATTTATATGAATGGAAAAAAGCTTGATGAAAAAGATTTACAATCTAAAAAAGCATCAATGGCAGTATCAAAAGTTAGCAATGTTGCTAAAAATGAACAACTTTATGAATTTGGAAAAAATTTAATAGATGAATACAGAAAAAATTATAATATAATATTATCTTCAAGAGATATAATAAAAATGTATCCAGGTGTTACAAAGCACTTTTTTATAGATGCATCAATAGAAGAAAGAACAAATAGAAAATATATGCAATATAATAAAGAAATACCAAAAGAGCAGATAAAAGAAATGATTTTAGCAAGAGATGAATTGCAAGAAAAATCAGGATATTATAAAATATATCCTCAAACGCAAATAATAGATGTAACAGAATGTAAAAGTGCAAAGGAATCAGCTCAAAAGGTATTAGAGAAGATGAAGGAGGCTGTTGTTAATGGAATATAAAAATAAAAAATTAGAAGAATTTGAAAGAAAGTTAAAAACAGAAAAAGTAGCAATTATAGGACTTGGAGTAAGTAATAGTCCATTGATAGATTACTTACATGATAAACAAGCTGATGTAACAGTATTTGATGACAGAGAAACAGAAAAATTAGATGAGAATATCTTTAAAAAAGTAAAAGAGTATGGATTTAAATATTATTTAGGAAAAGGAAATTTAGAAAATTTAAAAGGATTTGATTTAATATTTAGATCACCAATTTGTATGCCTACAAAACCAGAATTAGTTGCTGAAAAAGAAAGAGGAGCAGTAGTTACAACAGAAATAGAACAATTAATGAAAATGGCACCATGTAAAGTAATAGGAATTACAGGAAGTGATGGAAAAACTACTACAACTACATTGACATATGACATTTTAAAAGATTCAGGTTACACAGTACATTTAGGTGGAAACATAGGAATACCATTATTTACAAAATTAAATGAAATGAAACCAGAAGATATAATAGTTTTGGAATTAAGCAGTTTTCAATTGATGGAAATGAAAATAAGTCCTGATATAGCAGCAATTACAAATATAACACCAAATCATTTAAATGTACATAAAGATTACCAAGAATACATAGATGCAAAGAAAAATATATTTAGAAATCAAAAAGCTGATGGAATATTGGTATTAAATGCAGATAATGAGCTTACAAATGCATGCAAAGATGAGGCAAATGGAAAAGTTATATTATTTAGTAGTAAGCAAAAACTTGAAAATGGATTTATAGTAGATGAAGATGGAATAATAAAAGAATGTGAAGATGGCATAAGAAGACATATTGTAGATACTAAAGATTTAAAATTAAAAGGAATGCATAATTTCCAAAATGTATGTACAGCATTAGCGTTAACGAAAGGATTAGTTGATGTAGAAGATGCAGTAAAAACAATAAAAGAATTTTCAGGAGTACATCATAGATTAGAATTAGTTCGTGTATTAAATGGAGTAGAATGGTACAATGATTCAGCAAGTACTAGTCCAACAAGAGGAATATCTGCATTAAATGCATTTAAAGATAAAGAAATTGTTTTAATAGCGGGAGGAGCAGACAAGAATTTGGATTATACACCGATAGGAAAGCCTATTGTAGATGGAGTAAGTAGCCTAATACTAATTGGGCAAACAGCTACCAAAATATATGATGCAGTAAAAAAAGAATTAGAAGCTCAAAACAAGCAATTAGATATTCATTGGTGTGATACATTTGACCAAAGCTTGGAAACTGCAAAAAGAATAGCTAAACCAGGTCAAGTAGTGTTATTTTCACCAGCAAGCACAAGTTTTGATATGTTTAAAGATATGTATGACAGAGGAGATCAATTTAGAGATAAAGTAAATCTGATGTGCTAATTTGGGGTCGGAGAATTTTTTTACATAGTAAAAAAATTCTCCGACACTTTTTTCGCACGAAATTCATATAATGTATTATGATTTTAGAAGTAGTAATACTTCAAGAAAGGAAGATGTTAAATGAATGATACATTATATGAAGAGTACATGAGAAGTGTATTAGGATATCAACCTATGAATAATTATCAAAATACATATTATAATAATTATGATAATTACGAGCCAATCCAAACCCCAATGTCAATGACTACGACTGCAATGAGCAATATACAAATTAGAGAATTAGAAAAATGTTATCCAGAAATTTATAACATTATATATCCTATGATACAAAAAGCTTGCTCAGAAAATAGAGGAGAAGTGACAAGAGAACTAGTAGATAAAATGACTGAAGAGATTTATTTGGCGGTTGAAGATAGAGAGCTAGAACAAAATAGAACTTCAGAAAAAGTAGATGATAAAACAGCAAGAACATCAAACACTAAAGATGATAGAACTTGTGAAAATAGACAAAGAAATACAGGATTAAATGATTTGATTAGAATTTTGCTTTTAAGAGAATTGATTGGTAGACCAGGTTTTCCTGGATTTAGACCACCAAGGCCTCCACCACCTCCTCCACCAAGACCACCACGTCCACCTATGAGACCTCCAATGGGACCTGGTCCTAGACCACCAAGACCAAGGGGAGATATGAGTGAATATAATAGACAATATTTTGATAGATTTGATGATAGCTGTGACTTATTTGAATATTAAGAATAAATAAGCGTTTTGCAAGAGAAAGCAGAGGATGAGAATACTGTCCTCTGTTTTTGAAGTCAAAATTACTGAAAATATTGAAAAAAATAAAAAAATATAATAAAATGTTTTTAAAGAAATAAAATGCAAAGGATAAGATGGTGAAAAAATGAGAATAGAACAATTACATATGTCGGAAGAGCAAAAAAAACAAATAACAACTATGCTACAGATCCAAGGTATTTCTCAGAAAGAAATAGAACGAATAATAAATGGTGATTATGAAAGTTATGACACAGAAAAAGATTTGGAGAGTGCATATGGAGGCATAAAAAAGCATGGAGATGTTCTTGAAAAATTATCTGATGGATATACAATGGAAGAACTACAAGGACAAGGGATACCTGTAGATAAAATACAACAATTTGAGAAAATGTTAGATAAAAGAAATTTAACAGTAAATAATGCAAAAGCAATATATCAATATTCAATTGGAAGTAATATGATACTAGGCATTAAGAGGGGAAAATCTAAAGAAACAATAAGGAAACAAATAATAACGGATTTAACTGAAGCATTAAAGGGCAGAGATGTTTCAGAGGCTGATATAGAAAAGATGAAACAATTTGTGCAAAATGCAGATTATCAATCTCCGTTACATAGTAATTATGATATTGCTAACAAATATATGGAACAAATGGGATTTAAGCAGAATGCTCGTGTTAGTGTAAGAAGTGCAATGCAGTCAATATATAGATGTACGCATATATATGAAACAATTGCAGAATTAGAAGGAGGATTATCAAAAACACATTTAGTTAAACCAATGAAATTGTATAGAGCAGTAAAAAGTAGTTATTTAGAAAAAGGATTAGAAAAGGGAGAGGACCTTAGGTGTTTGTTAGGAAAAACAATTAGTAATAAAGGTCAAACAAGTACATCACCATTATATGATTCTTCTTTTGCATCTTTAGATGATTATGATACTGTTTTTGAGATTTATGTGCCTCAAGGAACCAGAGGAGCGTATATAGCAGAATTATCTGCTTATGACAAGACAGAACAAGAAGTGTTATTAAATCCTAATGATTTGTATATAACAGGTGTTCAAACTGGAATTACTGATAAAAATGGTAGAACAAAGAATGTGCTACAGGCTCTATGTTTGAGTAAAGATAGAGAATGTTATAAAGAAATTGAACAAACTCAAGAGCAAGCAGAAAGCCAGGATTATAGGCAGAGTACAAGTTCTACTAATTTACCAACTAAGCAAAATATGTTTTCGAGATTTTTTAATCAAATTAGGGCAAGATTTTTAAAAGGAAGAAAAGATAAGCAATTAACGAATCAATTAAGTAGTACAAAAAAACACAAAGAAGGGGAATCTTGGAAATTAGAGCCAGATGATAAAAAGAACCAACAAAAAATTCAAAGTGAAATAGGGGAAAAATATAGGAAAAAAGAAGAACAGAAAAATCAATCATTACCACAGAATCAACAACTAGAGCACTGATGAGAAGGAGTTAGTAAAAATGAAAGATGAAAATATATATAGGTTTTATGATGAAGTAAAACAAAATTTAGATGGAGATTATAAAATAATATTAGAGCCTACTAGAAAAATTAAAGAAGATTGGATAGAATATGACAAAGTTAAGTGGGAAATGGAAGAGGGAATTAGCCAACTAGTAGAAAAGTTATTAAAAGAAAACTCAATGAGTTTTGAGGATAAAGTCTTAGAAGTGTATAAATATATATGCTTAAATTATGTATATGATGCTAATGTATTGTATTTTTTCAAAAGAGTCGATAGTGATAAAGATAATATAAAATATATAGCCGTAGATTGGTATGGAAGAATTGTTGGACAGGATTGGATAAAAAGAAGACAGAAACATAATAGAAGAATATGCTATGAATTTGCAAGATTTTATGCCAAAGCAATAAATGTGTTATTAGGTGAAAATGATAAATTAGAAGCGGTTTTACTTGGTGATAAAGAAAATTTACATTATGTTGTAGGTTTAACTGGAGAAGAATATAGTATAATTTTGGATTTAGATGATTTTAATAGCATAAAGGATTTAACAAGAGTAAAATTTGGACTAACTATAAAAGGAATAAAAATACTTAGAGATGATTCTAAAAAATTTCAAAAAGTAGTTGAGAAATTTAATAATGGAAAAAGAGATGAGCTTTTGGAAATTGAAGATGCAAAAAGAAATCTAGAGAAAAAGAGTCTTATAGAATATTTTGATGAAGTTGTAAAAATCTTAAAAAGTAAAAATATTGATGCTCAGGGATTTTTTGAATACATAAGGTCAATTATCGAAAAAGAAGGAATTGAGATAGAAAAAATATGGAAAGAAGATAAAGATGCTCCAGAGAAAAGATATGAAAGATGTTTGATTTTTAAGATTAATGAAAAAACATATTTAGTAGATAGTATTAAAAAAGAATTAGTTGAGGTAAAAAAAGAAAAAATGGATAAAAAAATTTTTATATTTAATCCGTCAGAAAATATGTATTCATATTATGGTGGATAAAATGTGGTGTTTTTCCACAAAAAATGAGTGAAATTATTCACTCATTTTTTGTGGAACTTTTTAAGGCTCCTTTTGGATTAATTAACAAGTTACGGCTTTATTCAGGATCTTTAAAACGAACAGAATGTTGATCGGCAGGTAAAAGCTGTTCAAAATTTTCTTTGCAAAATGTCCGAAATTCATTTGCAATGGTATCAAGGCGTTCACGCATTGGATAATTTCTCCAATTATAAAAACGCTCTGAATTCCAGAATTCATTTGCTTCATCGATAGTCATTTTTTCAGTAAGATAACCACAGTATTTATAAAGCAATTCAAAATCGTTTTTTAACATCCAATGAGCTAAGACTTGTCTTGGATGCTGCCTTGGATAATAGTCTCTATTATCGGAAGAAATAAACCAGTTACCACATTGGTCAACATAAAGCATGTATGGATTTTCGTCAAAGTTAATGAGATCTTTTTTGTCAATTAATTGTGGGGTTAAACCACTTTTTTGTACTTCTTCTAGTACAGGCATATTTGTTGCAGCTAAATGAAAATGACAATGAACAATTGATGTTTTATGTTTTCCACCACCAGTTTTTCCACTACCACATTCAAAACCAAATACTTTTTTACCATAAATTCTTTCAAGAATGGAAGAAATATTATCGTAAATTATAAAAAATTCATCAAGCTCTTCATTAGAAAGATTGGCAAAAGACATAACATGCTTCTTAGGAATAATCATTACATATCCATCAAAAAATGCACCTGTTCCAGGAATAACAAAAAAGTTTTCACTATCGTATAGAATGTGCTCTTTATGTGAAGCGGTATTATTGAGAATTCTACAAAAAAGACATTCGCTTTTAGGCTGAATATATCCACTTTCTGTAGAATTACAAATGTGGTCTCCACAATCAATTCCGTGCGATTCTAATAAATGTGGAAAATCTACCAGAATATTTTTGGTGGAAAGGAACATTTTTGGGGGATTTGTCTTGGTGTTGGTCAATTGAATTACAAATGGATTGTAATTAACTAACCAATTATAAAAATAATTGGTAAAAAACACTGGACTCTTGTTGAAGTGATAAATGTTCTCAATTGAACTTTGAGATACTGTTTTAATAACAGTAACAGCTTTAAAACCTTTGATAATATTTTTTGCAATAGTAAGATCGGAATCATCTCCAATGATTACAATAAATTTCCGGCTTGTTAACATATATAATCCTCCTTAATAAAAAATATATATATTATTATATCACATTTTTTCTGTAAAATAAAGTATTTATGTGAAAAATATTGAAAAAAGAAAAAAGATATAGTATAATTGCAAAATAATATATTTGAATAGAAAAAAGGAGAATGTATGGAAAATATAGTATTACCTAATTATGAACATTGTATATTAAATACAATTACATCTGTATTAAAATATTATAATGTGGAAACTGAACACAAAAGTTTAAATGAACTTGATAGAACTCTGCAGAAAAATTATAGAAACATAGTTTTTTTAATTTTGGATGGAATGGGAGAACATATACTAACGAAAGTATCTCCTGATGGATTTTTCAAAAAAAATGAACTTGAGAAAGTTACATCAGTATATCCATCAACAACCACAGCAGCATTAACAACTTATTATGCTGGAAAACCTCCATATGAAACAGGGTGGATAGCATGGTCACAATATTTTAAAGAATATGGTAGAGCTGTTGATATGCTTTCACATATGGAATCTTATAAACATGAATCTTTAAAAGATGCAAATCAAGATGTGTTTAAAACAGTGGTAAATTATGAAACTGTATTTGAACAGATAGAAAAGGCTTCAAAAGTTAAAGCTTATGAAATAATGCCAACATATTCGGACCGAAGGTCTAAAAGGACAATAAAAGCTGATTCAATAGATGAAATTATAGAAAATATAGAAATGCTAGTTGAAAATCCAAATGAAAAATTTATAATGGCATATAGTGATAATCCAGATGGATTGTTACATAAGTATGGAACAGATTCGGTAGAAGTTTCTCAATATATAATAGATACTGAAAAGAAAATTCAAAGTATGTGTGATAAATTACCAAATGATACAATTGTAATTATATCAGCAGATCATGGGCATAAAAATATTAAAAAAATATATAATATATTAGACTATCCAGATTTACAGGAATGTTTTATTATGCCACCATCATTGGAATCAAGGTGTTTAACTTTTTGGATAAAAGCGGATATGAAAGAAGAATTTGAAAGAAGATTTAATGAAAAATTTAATAAGGAATTTTGGCTAATGCCAAAAGAAGAGTTTTTAAATAAAAATTTGCTTGGATTCGGAAAAAAACATAAAAAAATTGATGATTTTTTAGGGGATTATATTGCTGTATCAATTAGTGATAGTATAATAAGCTTGGAAACATATTTAGCTAATGGAAAGCCAATAAAGAAATCAACACATTGCGGAATGACAATGGACGAAATGAAAGTACCTGTTATAGTAATAAAAAATGAATGTAAAAAGATCTAATCCAAAAAAGAGAAGTTGAGCTAGAACTCACATACTTCTCTTTTTTGGATTAGACTTTTTAGTTATGAAAAATGAAAAAAATATATACAAATTATCTAGAATATTCAATACTTTTGTGTAAAGGCGTGAAATATTTGATTTTGTTTTCCCAAGGTATAATAATTTCATTTGGAATTTTTAAATTTCCATACCCTGTACCAATATCAACATCTGGCTTTATTGTGCCGTGAAAATCACTTCCACCAGAAATGAATAAATTTCTTTCATTACAAAGTTTTAATAATTTTTCATGTTGTTCTTCTGTAAAGGTTGTATAATAACATTCAATTCCATCAATTTGGAAATTTTGCAATATATAATCTAAAATAGGTTCAGCATTTTTCTTATATTCAAAAATATGAGGAATAAATACTAATCCACCTGCCTCACGAACTAAATTGCTAGCAGTATTAAAATCTGGTACAAAATCATCCATTTCTACATATAATGGAGTTTTTGGGTCAGACATATATTGTCTGTAAAAAATTTTGCTAGAATTCCATGCTTCTTCTGATAAAAGTTTTTGGTTTTCCTCATGTTTAGTAATTTCATTGTGGAAAAATACAGAAGCAAACATTTCAGGATTATAATTATCAAGGCAATTTTTATCAAGATAAATTCCAGCTTTTAAGCATTTGTCGTATAATCTTTTAATTTCAATTTTATTTCTTTCAGTAGCAGGAATATAAACATTTTTTACAAGTTCATTCATTTTCTTGTAATCAATTCCATATCCTAATATTTCTATTGGAATATTTAAAGCTTTAGTATTAAGCTCAATTCCTGGAATAATATGGCCTTTAAAAAGTGATGGAATATCAGTTTTTTCCAACTCTTTATAAACTAGTGCAGTGTTGTGATCTGTAATTGAAATAACATCTAAATTTTTTTCTTGGCATTTTTTTAAAACTGTACTACAACTTTCAGTGCCATCTGAATAAGTTGTATGCATATGTAAATCAATCATAATAAATCTCCTTTGCCAACATAATATCACTTATTTGTTGATAAGTAAAGAAAAATATATTATAATAGTAATGAATGGAGGAAGAATATGGAAAGTTCAATTTTGAAATTTTTAGGAAGTGACTCTGGTTTTGGTATAAACAATAATTCGGCATATATAGAAGAAAAAGGAAAACTAACAATAATAGATTGTGGATTTACAGTATTTACACAAATAAAGAAAAAATTCGATTTAAATAAATATAAAGAGATAAATGTAATAGTAACTCATCTACATAATGATCATGCTGGTTCATTAAGTCAATTAATATTATATGCATATTTTATATTTAACAAAAAGGTAAATGTTATTAGTATGTGTTCTAAAATTAAAGAGTATCTTGACATAACAGGAACTCCAGAAGATGCATATACATTATATAATAAATTTGAAAATGTAGAATTTATTAGGACAGAACATACTCGATATCTTGATTCATATGGTTTTAAATTATGCGTAAACGGTAAAAAAATTGTTTATACAGGAGATACAAATATACTTGAGCCATTTATTAAATATACAAATGATATTGATGAGTTTTATGTTGATGTCTCAAGATATGGGGGAGCACATTTAAAAATAGATGATGTAATAGAAAAATTAAGAGAGATTAAAAAGAAAAATATTAAGATATATTTAATGCACATAGATGATAGAAAATATATTGATGAAAAAATAAATAATGAGTTCTATTTTGCGTAAAAATAAAAAGGATTATTCTGAAAAATGGATAATCTTTTTTTGAATCACAAGTAAAGATAACATAAAAAGTATACAAAAGCTTGCAAAACACGGAAAAATATGGTAAAATAAGAATGTATGAATTTTCTAGTGAAGGAGAAAATATAATGAATGAGATAAAAAATAAAATAATAACTATATCAGGAGAACCAGCAAGTGGAAAATCAACAGTAAAAAAAGCATTAGTAAAAAAATATACAGAATTAGGATATAATGTCCATGAAATATCTACAGGAGATATGTTTAGAGAAGTTTCTATAAGAGAATATAAAAAAGTTCATCCAGAAATTGAAAATCCTAATTTAGCAGATGTGCAAAATGATGAAGAATTTGCAACTGTAAGAGGACAGATAGATCAAATGATAGATAGTTTAATGGCTGAAAGAGGAAGGAATATTAATAAAGAGGAAAAACCAAATGATGTATGGTTAATCGACTCAAGATTAGCTTGGCACAATATTCCAGATTCATATGCAGTACGTTTAACTATAAATGAAAAGATAGCTGGAATGAGAGTATTTAATGATAGTTCTAGAGGTCAAGAAGACAAGTATGCAACGATTCAAGAGGCAATAGAAAAAACTATTGAAAGAAAATTAGGAGAAATTTCAAGGTATAAAGAGAGATATGATGTTGATTTAGCAAATCCTGATAATTATGATTTAATAGTAGATACAGCATATTCAAATACTGATGAATTAGCGGATATAATAATTAGTGGAGAAAAGAGTTATAGAGAAGAAAAAGAGTATCCTAAATTTTGGGCAAGTCCAGTACATTTCTTACCGGTACAAGATCCAGTTCAATTAAATATGCGTGAAAGTGGCAAAGGCTTTACAACTGAAGAAATTTGTGAAAGTATCAAAGAAAATGGATTCAATCCAATAGAAGGTGAAATAAATTTAGATGAATATAATGGCCAGCTTTTTATGGGAGATGGAAATCATAGGGTATTTGCAGCATTATCAGCAGGAAAGACACTATTACCATATTATTCTAAAAAAGTAAAAGAAGAGCCAATTAATATTGAAAATGATACATATTTAAGTGAATTATATAACTGGGCAGATGGAATTAAATATTATGGGTATAAAATTGGAAAAAATTGCTTGTTCGAAAAATTTAATGTAAAAAATATAATAGGAATAGAAAAAATTCCATCAGCTCAAAAAGTTTTGAGATTAGATAGTCAATCGGGAGATGGAAGATAATAATAAAAAAAGATTATTCAAAATGAGAATAATCTTTTTTATTTTGACTAAAATATAAATAGAATGAATTTTAATAAAATTCGTTCTTCTGAAAGGAGTTTACTATGAAAGTTAAAGATTGTATGTGTGGTGAAGTTTGGTGTGCCAAACCAGATACAAAAATAAATGAAGTTGCAAAATTGATGGAAAAAAATCATATTGGATGTGTTCCTATTTGTGACCCAAATAACTGTCTAGTAGGTATGATTACTGATAGAGATATAGCTCTTCGTACTGTTGCATGCGGAAAAGATGCAAAAAATACAACTGCAAGTGAAATAATGTCTTGCAATGTGTGTTGTTGTAATGAAAATGATGAAGTATGTGATGTTGAAAAGAAAATGTCTACAAATCAAGTAAGAAGAATACCTGTTGTAGACAATAATAAGGTAATAGGAATATTAACATTAGGTGATTTAGCAAACTATAATGAAGAAATAGGTTCAGAGCAAATTTGTGATACTTTAGAAAATATATGTGAGTGTGGCGGACAAGCTAAAAACAATTATTAATGTCATAATATTCTAAAAGCAGCCGAAAAGGCTGCTATACATAAAGAAAGAGAAAAGGATGATATGTCAGAAGATTTAAATTATATTTGTAAGATTATAAAAAGGATTTTAAATGCTGTATTAATTATTGGAGGAATATATTTAGGGTGTAAATTGGCAGTTTTTTATATGCCTTTTTTAATAGCATTTATAATAGCATTAATGATTGAACCTGCAATAAAAGCTTTAATGAAAAAAACTAAAATGACTAGAAAGGCATGTTCTATTATAATATTTGTTATTGTATTTTCTATCATAATAGGCTGTCTTGTATGGGGGATTATTTCTCTTGTATCTGAATCAACTAATTTGCTACAGATGTTAAACTTGTACATAGATAGAGCATATACCCAGATTCAAGATGCGATAGGCAAATTAAATATTACAAGAGTTAGTGTGTCAAAAAATATGTTAAGTCTTACACAAGATACCTCAAAAGAAATGTTGCTAAAAGTATCTAAGTGGTTGACGGTTTTTTTAAACAAATTAATAGATATTGTTACATCAATACCAACAATTGCTATTTATATAGTTATAACAATATTGGCTTTATACTTTATTTGTACAGATAGAATTTATATGCTAGATTTTATGGAACAGCATGTTCCTTCAAAATGGCTTCAGAAATTAGGAAAGCATATAAGAGAAATTACAATAAACTTAGGTGGATATCTTAAAGCACAAGCAATATTGATTTTAGTTTCTTTTGTAATATCTGTTATAGGATTGTATATTTTTAAAATAGTAGGAATGAATGTAAAATATCCATTATTAATTGCACTTGCAATAGGATTTGTAGATGCACTACCAATATTGGGCTCAGGAAGTGTTATGGTTCCATGGGCAGTAATAGAAGCATTAAATGGTGATTTAAAACTTGGTGTAGCAATTATTGTTTTGTGGATTATAATGTCATTAGTTAGACAGGTATTAGAACCTAAAATTGTTAGTGGGAGAATAGGAATTCATCCAATTTTTACTTTGATTGCAATGTATACAGGATTTAAAGTAATAGGTGTAATGGGGATGATTGTAGGTCCGATTGCTCTTATAATAATAAAAAGTATTTTGACTGAATATAGAGTGTGAAAAAAAGGAACGACCCCAAATTAGCATAAATTAAAAAAAGTCTCATAAACTTATAGAAAGATGTAAGTGGAGGGCTTTTTATGTTTATATGTAATTTAAAAATAAACGGGGGAAGAGCACTAAAGATAATAATTTTGGTTTTGTCACTTTTTATGCTATTCGTGTTTGGAATTAGCATTTATAAGATATTTTTTACTAGTGGAAAGTTTAATGTTAATGATAAACTTAAAGCAAAAGATATAACAGAATTAGATGCTAAAAATTATACAAATATTTTACAAGCGGTTCATGATGATATTGATTCTTACAAGGGGATGAAAATAAAATTTACAGGTTATGTTTATAGAGTTTTTGATTTTTCTGACGAACAATTTGTTATTGCAAGAGATATGTTTATAAATGAAGATAAAAATCAATCTGTTGTGGTTGGCTTTTTATGCGAGTCTAAAGATGTAAAAGCTTTTAAAGATGGAGAATGGGTAGAAATTACTGGAACGATAGAAAAAGGAAAGTATCATAATTCAGAAATTCCTATTATTAAAATTACTGAAATTAAAGGAGTAGAGCAACCAGATATGTCATATGTTATGCCACCAAGTGATACATATATACCTACGAGTGGACTTTTATAACAATTATGTAATAAATATATTGAAAAATGACAGAAATTGGAGTATAATAGCAACTAGCAAATACCTTATTAAATCCCTAATAAATATAAGGGAAAGTATGATTTTATGATTTTAATGTTTGTAAAGGAGGCAACTATGTCTGACATCAAAGAAAAAGAAACTACCAACAAAGAAGAAATTAAAGAAAATGAGATTGTAGGTGGCGGAAAGCAGAAAGAAAAGAAGCGGTTAAAAGGCAAGACTAAGAAGCAGTTGCCTAGAATTACTGATACAGAACAGTATATTCTTCAAACAGTAAAAGGGCAAAATGAACAAGTGAGAACTGTTGTTACAGCAGCATATCGAGCAATTAAACTTCAGAATATGAAATCTATTGTGTTGATTATTGGTAAAAGTGGCACAGGTAAAACTGAAATTCTTAGACAGTTGTCTGAGAAAATTGGTAGAGTTTGTGTTGTTGAAGATGCTAATGAGTTTACACAAGAAGGCTATTATGGAAGAGATGTTACAGAAATTATTTCTGATTTGGTTTCTGCTGCAAATGGAAACATTAAAGAGGCAGAAAGAGGAATCGTAATAATTGATGAAATTGACAAAAAGGCTGGATGTGCAACTGAAACACGTGATGTAAGTGGTCAAGGCGTATTGAATTCGATGCTTAAACTTATTGAAGGAAAGAAAGTAAGAATTCCTGCTCCTGATGAAATTATGGATGATATGGATTTAAGTCCTGATGAGATTGAGGATTTGATGGCTGATGGAATAGAATTCAATACTGAAAATGTGATTTTCTTTTTGGCAGGTGCATTTTCTGGTATTGAAAAAATCAAAGAAAAACGTAATGGCACTAAAAGTTTAGGTTTTTCTAGTTCTACTCCTGATTCTAAAAAGAATAATAAGGATTCAAGTAAAACAACTAAAGAAGACCTTATTGCATATGGTCTTACAGAAGAGTTTGTCGGAAGAATTGATACAATTGTTGAAATGAATGAACTTTCTGTTGATGTTTTGGAAGAAATTCTTAGAAATTCCAAGAAGTCAAAATTAAATCAGTACACAAGAGAACTTAAAAGGTATGGAATTTTAGTCGAATATGATGAAAAGCTTCCTAGAGCTATTGCTCAAAAAGCAAAGAATGGTAACACTGGTGCTAGAGAGCTTTCAAATGTAGTTAATTACATGTTTGACAAAATTCTATATGATGTAATGTCTGAACCCAAAAACACCTATAAAAAATGTATTTTACAGGAAGGAATTGAAGAAGAAAATACGAAATATAAGTTAGAATAACCATAAAATCAAGGGAGGTCCTAATAGGACCTCTTTTTTCTGGACAGAATAAATCCGTTTTTTACTTTAGATTATAAATTTAATTATAAAAAATTTAAAAAAGTACTTTACAATTAATATATTAATATATTATACTGAAAGAGTAACCAAAAGGTTATCTATCAAAAAGCATCCCTTTTGATAGG
>ENA-OROK01001004-OROK01001004.1-human-gut-metagenome-genome-assembly--contig:-NODE-1004-length-29627-cov-4.729000_pt1 | contig 29627 bp, 10 predicted proteins | sample MGYA00242127_ERZ509046 | MGnify/ENA primary metagenome ERZ509046 (study PRJEB26280, sample SAMEA2338728) | human gut metagenome | biome: human gut; feature: human-associated habitat; material: faeces... | reverse complement strand
AAGACACCGCCCTTTCACGGCGGAGTCATGGGTTCGATTCCCGTCGGGGTCACCAGAATGCCACTTTAGCTCAGTTGGCCAGAGCACCGCACTTGTAATGCGGGGGTCCTCAGTTCGAATCTGAGAAGTGGCTCCAAATTGTCAGTAGTTTTGCTTAAAGCTTAATTACTGGCTTTTTTATTTTACATTGCACGGAAAAAAAGCGATCTCACGTGTGCAAAAGGAGGGAAAACATGGTAATACTTGTTACAGGAGCATCAAGAGGGATTGGAAAAGAAATAGCAAGAAAAATGGCTGAAAAAGGAAATAGTGTTATAGCGAATTATAATAAATCTGAAAAAGAAGCAGAAAAATTACAAAAAGAGAATGATAATATTGAAATATATAAAGCTGATGTTTCTAATAGGACAGAAGTACATGAAATGATACAAAATATATTAAAAAAATATGGTAAAATAGATGTAATGATTAATAATGCCGGAATATCAGAAGAAAAAATGTTTATTGATGTTACAGATGAGGATTGGAATAAAGTTATTAATACAAATTTATATTCTGTCTTTTGTGCTATCCAAGAAGCTTTACCTAATATGATTTCAAGAAAACAGGGGTGTATTATAAATATCTCTTCTGTGTGGGGGATTGTTGGGGCTTCATGTGAATGTGTATATGCTGTTAGTAAGGCAGGAATTGATGCAATTACTAAATCATTGGCAAAAGAGTTAGGACCATCTAATATAAGAATTAATTCAATTGCTCCTGGTATAATTGATACTGATATGAATAAGAATTTGACTAAACAAGAATTGGAAGAGATAAAAAATGAAATACCATTAGAAAGAATTGGAAAAACAGATAGTATTGCAAAATGTGTAGAGTGGCTTATAGAGGATGAATATACTACTGGGCAAGTTATATCGATTAATGGTGGTTGGATAATTACATAGAAACTAAAAAGAGGATTTTTATAAATCCTCTTTTTAAAAATAATATATAATTTTGGTAAGCTAAATCATTGTTCTGAAGCTTTTTTCTTGTAGTTGCCAGAGATTACTTTTGGCAAGTATGTAATTATTTTATAAATAGCTAAACGAATTTTTTTGCTCCAGATATAAGATTTTCTTAATTTTCTTGCATGACCTAAAGAAACAGGTTCATCATCTAAAACAATTAATTCTACTGATTTCTTTTCGATAGGGAATACATAATTTTTATTATAATTGTTATCCCATTCACCATTTTCATTAAAGAAACAAAAATTAAGTGTTTCACTTGAGATAAGCTCTATTTCAGTTTGAAATCCTAGTTCGGTTTTTTCCATTACAATATCTTTTACATTGTCCCAATTTTCTCCAAAACCATAATGAAAAAATACTTTTTCAGAATTATCTTGGAAAAACTTACCTGTATATGAAATTTTAACTTTACTATTTTCAACTAATTTATCTGTATTAAAAAATATATTCTTTGTCAACTCCATTTTTTAAACTCCTTTATCTTTTGTTGGGTATATTATATTATTAAATTTTACAATATTCAAGTGTTTTTTCAAAAAAAATGCAGTTTTTTCTGAAAGGGAATAATGTTCTAAAAAAAACATATAAATTATTAAAGAAAATGGTTTAAATAAATTGTCAAATTTTGAACTTTGTGTTAATATAGATTAAGAAGTAAAAGGAGTAAAGTATGGAAAAAATTAAAAAAGATGTAAACGAACAAGAAAACCGTGCTATTCAAGAATTAGAAAATGATAGTACAAAAGAAAAAGAGTCTGAAGTATCAGAAAAAAAAGTAAGAAAAGTGAAAAAACAGGAAGAGACAGTGGCAGCAATACAAGAAGAGAAGACAGAAGAAAATGAAGAAACAGAAATTGTAGAAGAAAAAGTAGAAAATTTGGAATTGCCAGAAACAGAAGAACGAAAAAGCAAAGTAGGAATTATACTTATAATAATTGCGATAATAGTAGTAATAATTGCTTTAACAACAACAATATTTGCCGCAGTAAATTTAAAAAACACAAAAATACTAAAAGGAATTTCAATAGGAAAAACAGATGTATCTGAATTAACACAAGAAGAAGCAGAGAAAAAACTTGAGGAAATATATTCAAATAATAATGCAGAAAAGAAAATATATTTAAGTCATGGAAGTTATGAAACATCAATTACATATGAAGCTTTAGAGGTAAAATATCATATAGAAAAAGCAGTAAAAGAAGCATATAAAATAGGAAGACAAGGAAATGTATTCCAAGATAATATAGAAATACTAAAAACATGGAACGAAGGAAAAAATGTAAATCTTGAAGTATCAATGGATAATGATATGATAGAACAAATTGCTCAAAATATTAACAATAGTATAGATGATACGGTTGTTCAACCAAGTTATTATATAGAAGAAAATAAAAATGAATTAGTGATAACAGCAGGAAAAAAAGGTCAAAAAGTAGATGAAGAAAAATTATTAGAAGAAATTTATAAAGTACTAGATGCCAATACAGAAGATGAACAAAAAATAGAAATACCTATGGTAGAGGCTACACCTGATGAAATAAACATAGATAAAATACATGAAGAAGTTTATAAAGAAGTAAAAGATGCATATTATACACAAGATCCATTTACAGTATATCCGGAAGAAGATGGTGTAGATTTTGATGTAAATGAAGCAAAAACTATAATTGCAGAAGAAAAAGAAGAATATGTAATTCCTTTAAAAATAACAAAACCAACCAAAACAGTAAAAGATATAGGAACTGAAGCATTTCCAGATTTACTAGCTACATTTTCAACAAATTATAATGCAGGAAATACAAATAGAACAACTAATTTAAAATTAGCAGTAAATAAAATAAATGGAACAGTATTATTACCAAATGAAGAATTTTCTTATAATAAAGTTGTTGGAGAAAGAACAATAAGTGCAGGATATAAAATGGCGGCTACATATTCAAATGGAGCTGTAGTTGATGGTCTTGGTGGAGGAATCTGTCAAATATCTTCTACATTATACGATGCAGTAGTAATGGCAAATTTAAATGTAACAACAAGAAGAAACCATCAATTTGTAACATCATATGTACCAGCAGGGAAAGATGCAACAGTAGTATGGGGGTCACAAGACTTTAAGTTTGTTAATTCAAGAAAAAATCCAATAAGAATAACTGCAACTGTACAAGGTGGAGTAGCAACTGTTCAAATATGGGGAGTAAAAGAAGAAGTTGAATATGATATATCGATTGAAACTAAAAAAATAGCAACAATTGAACCTACAACTAAATATGTTCAAAATTCAAGTTTACCAGCAGGTCAACAAAAAGTAGTTCAAGCTGGAAGCAATGGAAGAAAAGTAGAAGCATATAAGGTAACTAAACTTAATGGTAAAGTAATTTCAACTACCTTATTATCAAGAGATACATATAATGCAATGCAAAGAATAGTGCATGTTGGAACAGGTCAATAAAATAAATTTTAAAGAAAAAATAAAAAACTCGTATAGAAAAAAACTATATGAGTTTTTTATTTTGGTTGAAAACTCGAATTGGGTGAGAATAAATAAAAAAAATAAAAGAAAATAGATTCTGTAAACTATTGTAAAATTTGTCGAAATGTGATAAAATAAAGGGGTGAGGGGGGATGAAATGAAGAAAAAAATAATTATAATTATATTGATTTTTGGAATCATTTTAGTTGGATGCGAATTATTTAGAAACAAAAGGAATAATTCCGAAATAACAATTTCCCAAGATAGCAGTGATTTAATAGAAAAGACAGAAGAAATAGTAGAGGAAAATAATAATTTAATTGAAACAAAAGAAGAGAAAAAAGAGGATATAGATATAAAAATGACGGCAATAGGTGACATTATGTGTCATAATACCCAATATAATGATGCATATTTAGCAGATTCAAAGACTTATGATTTTTCGTATGTATTTACTGACATAGAAAAATATATAAATTCAGCTGATATTGCAGTAGGAAATTTAGAAACAACTTTTGCAGGAAAAGAAAGAGGATATAGTTCATACCCGAGGTTTAATACTCCTGAACAACTTGCAACAAATTTGAAAAAATTAGGAATTGATGTTGTGTCAACAGCAAATAATCATTGCATGGATACAAATTATTCGGGATTAGTAAGTACACTCAAATATCTAGATGAAGCTGAAATAGCACATACTGGTACAAATGAATCGGAAGAAAGCCAAAACAAAATACTTATACAAGATGTGAAAGGAATAAAAATAGCTTTCTTATCATTTACATATGGGACAAATGGAATATCAATTCCAAGTGATAAAAAATATGCAGTTAACCTGATTGATGACGAACTTATTATAAAACAATTACAACTTGCAAAAGAACAAAAACCAGACTTAATTTGTGTGAGTATGCATTGGGGAGAGGAATATCAAACAAAACCAAATTCAGAGCAAAAGAGATTAGCAAATTTATTGTTTGAAAACGGAGTAGATATTATTCTTGGAAGCCACCCACATGTATTGCAGCCTATGGAGAAAAAAGAGATAACATTAGAAGATGGAATGACAAAAGAATGTTTTGTAATATATTCATTAGGAAACTTTATGTCGGGACAAGTGAAAGAAGGAACGAGAGATTCTATAATACTGAATTTAGATATAAAGAAAAGTGGAGAAACTGGAAAAACTACAATAAGCAAAGTAGACTATATACCAATATATATGTACAAATCTACAACAGGCAATACAAAAAGATACAAAATTTTAGATTTAGAGAAAAAAGATTTTAATAATGAATTAAGCAAAATAAGGAAAATAATGAATTAAAAAAACCGGTATTCCCTAGTACAAAACAGAAAAACATCACATTTTGTTGTAATAAAGCAATAAAAATGTAATGAAAATGACATATTTTACCTTAAGATGAAGATCCGTAAATAGATAGAGTTAGTCGAAAAGTGTAGAAAAAATAAACTTATTGACTTAATACGGAAAAAAATTTATTATATTATATATAATTATATAAGGAAAAATGGGAGGAAAAGACAATGAGGAAAAAAGTGTGTTGTATTTTAATGTTAATAACATTATTATTAAACAGTTCAGTCATGTTGGTTATATCTCAAGCTGTAGATGCAGTACAAAACATTGTAAATAAAGACAAAACAAAAGTATTTGCAGAAGTTAATTTAACCAAGTATGAAAATTATGATACTACTACTGAAAATAGTAGTACAGGAAGCAAGGGTACACTTGCACAGTTTAATTTAAAAACAGGAATAAATTTTGAAGAAGGAGAAAATTATACACCTATTAAGAAAACAAGTGTTAATATTGAAGTGCCAAAGATAGGAAATTATAATCCAACAAGAGTTGAAGTTATAACAAAATCTACTAAAGCAACAAATGGTGGAAAAGATGCTAAATATGAGTATAATTCAAATACAGGAATTCTTCAAATAACAGCTGAAAACAATGATTATACAGAAAATGTTTCAGAAGCAAGAGATGAATACGAAATAATTTGTATATATAAAAGCGAATGCTATACTAAAGATGAAAAAAGAAATCTCAATGTAAAAGCTAATGTAGAAGAAACATTAAAAGATGATTCTGAAACAAAAATTAGTGCTAAAGTTGAGCAAAAGTTTGAAGTACAAGAGAATGTTAATGAAGTAATATCTATTGGACATGAAGCAAATAATTTATATGATGGCTACATAAAAGCAAATACTTTAAATTCAGAAAATAAATATGAAACATCATATAAAGAAACTGCAAAAATAATGATAAGTAACAAAGATGTTGCTCAAAAAATTGAAGTTAAAGAAGTTTCAGAAGATTCATTATATACAGATTCAATAATAGATAAAAATGAAGTATTAAAAATGCTAGGAGAAAAAGGAAGCATAGATATACTTGATGAAGAAGGAAAAACTATATTAACAATAAATAAAGATACAGAAGCAGATGAAAACGGAAAAATTAAAATAACATATAGAAATAGAACAACAACATTTTATCTACGTATTAATAATGTAGAAAAAGAAGGAATAATAGAAATTGAAAACTCAAGAGTTATATTATCAACTGCACAAATAGATAACAATGTTGTAGAAACACAAGTTTCTATAAAAGGAATAAATACTATTGAAGAAAATTCATCAGATGTAGTAAAATACGAACGCAATGGAATAAGCAATACACAAATCAAACAAGCAGTTTCAACAATAGAAACAACATTAAGTAATAACAGTTGGGTAAATAATACAACAAATGAAGTTGTTTTAACAGAAACATTAAAAACAAGTGGACCACAAAATAGTTTGTTTAAGAATCCTATAATAAATATAGAAATGCCATCAGAAGTAGAAGATGTTACAGTTGAAAATGCACAAGTAATGTATAGTAACCAAGAATTAGCTGTAAAATCAGCAAAAATAATAGCTAATGCAGATGGAAATAAAGTTGTTAGTGTACAAATTGATGGAGAGCAAACATCTTATGAAGATTTAGCGGTTGTTGAAGGAACAAATATAAGAATCTCATTAAAAGTTACTGTAGCTAAAGATATTGAAAACAAAGTTGAAAAATTAAAAACAACATATTCAAATGAAATGACAGGAACAACAGAAAGTAATGAAATAGAAGTTACACTTTTAAATAAAGTTGTAAATATAGTTCCAGAATTTAATGTACAAGCAGTAGCTAAGAATGAAGAAACTACACAAGTACAAAGTGGTGTAAAAGTTGATGTTACAGAAACAGTTGGAAAAGTTAATATACAAAATAATGGAAATGTTTATGAAAAACAAATTGTAAAACAAAATATTAAAGTTTCAAATACAGAAGATGTTGATAAAAAAGTAAAGGTTATTGTTAATGTACCAGATGAAATGGTATATGTAAAAAAAGTAGATGATGATGGATTCACTTACCATGAAGATAAAAATTATTATGAATTCAGCAAGAGATATGAATTTGTAGAACAAAAAGAAAAACAAGTAACAGTAGAGTTTGATGTTAAAGCAGGAGAAACAAAAACAGATTTTATTGAGTTAAAAGTAAAAGATTTAGCAGATGGAGAACAAGAAAAGCAAACAGCGATAAATTATACGGTACAAGTAAATGGACAAACTGCAAATCAATTTACTATTAATAATACAGTTAAAAAAGCAGAAATAAGTGTATTTGTACAACCAGCAGTAGGAAAAACAAGAAGAGAATGGGTTTTCGGAGTAACAATTGTAAATTTAACAGACAAAGAATTAAAAAATATAAATGTTGCTTTCGAAGCATCAGAATATTTCAACTTAAATGAAGTAACTGTTAATGATGACGAAGAAACAAATGTAAGTGGAAATATTTGGACACACACAATAGAATCATTACCGGTTACAAAACTAAATGATGAAGGTAAGTACATTCAAGGTGAAGAATACTATGTTCTTATGGGAGAGCTTAAGGACTATGATGAGAGCAAGAGCCGTGAATATGAAATGAATGGTGTTGCAACAGTATATGGAGATAGTATAGCTACATATGGTTCAAATGAAGCAAGAATGAAAGGTTATGTAGAGGCAGTAAATGTAGATATGTCAGTAGACAAAACTGAATTAAAAATGGATGATGAGGTAACATATACTGTAAATATTAAAAACATAGGAAAAACTTGGGGAGGATTTGCAACATATACAAATGTAGATATACAAGATGTTATCCCTAGAGAATTAGAGCCAATAAGTGCAACATATAACAAATTTAATATGAAATTTGAAACAATTACAGATGAGTATGGATTCAAATTTGATTCTCAGACATATACAGAATCTCAAGAAACAATTGATTTATCAAATTTGGACATACCAGAAGGATATGATGAAGAAGATGCTCCAAATATTGATTTACAATTACAAATACCAGAAGGTAAGACTGTTACAATGATAATAAAAGCAAAAGCTAGAATGATAACAGATACAAAACAAATTACTAATACATTAACAGCAAAAGGTGATTGGATAAAAGAAAAAGATGCCAGTGCAGTAACTAAAATATTGAAATATGATTATGAGGATAATAATACAGATCCAGATAATCCAAGCAATCCAGATAAACCAAGTAATCCAGATAATCCAAGCAATCCAGATAACCCAAGTAATCCAAATAATCCAAGTACACCAACCGAAGAAAAAGTAACAATATCAGGAACTGCATGGATAGATGAAAATGAAGATGGAAAAAGAACAACAGATGAAAAGACATTAAGTGGAATAACAGTAATGTTATATAATGCAAAGAAAAATGAATTTGTAAAAGAAAACAATCAAATAAAGAAAATACAAACAGATTCAGAAGGGAAATATAGTTTCGAAAATGTAGAAAAAGGACAATATATAGTATTATTCTTATATGACACAAATAATTACTCATTAACAGCATATCAAAAAGAGGGAGTAATAGAAACAAAGAATTCAGATGCTGTAACAAAGAATGTAGCAATAAATGGAGAAAAAATGACAGCAGGATTAACAAATACATTAACAGCAAATGAAAATTTAGAAAATATAGATATTGGATTAGTAGAAAATAAGAAATTTGATTTAGAAATCCAAAAATATATAAGCAAGATAACAGTGCAAACAAAAGATGGAAAAACAAAAACATATGACTATGATAATAAACAATTTGCAAAAGTAGAAATTCGTTCAAAACAAATGAATGGAGCAACAGTAATAGTAGAATACAAGATGTTAGTAACAAACAATGGAGAATTAGCAGGAAAAGCAGCACAAATAGTAGACAAATTACCAGATGGAATGACATTTAAATCAGAATTAAATAGTGATTGGTATGAAAAGGATGGAAGCTTATATACAAATAGTTTATCAGGACAAAACATACAAGCAGGAGAAAGTAAAGAAGTAACATTAGTATTAACTAAAACAATGAATGCTAATAATGTAGGAACAACAACAAATGTAGCAACAATAGGAATAAGCAGTAATGATAAAGCAATTGAAGACGAAAATAGCGATAATAATACATCACAAGCTCAAGTATTAATAGGAGTATCAACAGGTTTAGCAGGAAAAATAGGAATAACAATAGGAACACTAGCAGTATTAGTAGGATTAGCAATATTAATATGGAGAAATAGAAAAATATTAAAGGCAGCATTATTTGTATCTGTACTTGCAGTATGTTTAGTAGGAACTATGAACCCAGTACAAGCAAATAGAACTTATGAAGAACAACTTACGATTGAACCAGGATTAAGACAACCAGGAAAATTATATATAATTGGTACTGGTAGTTCTAATCATAGTGAGATTGGTATAGGAGCATATGGCTCAGATGGAAAAAGATATAATTGTACAAATCGTCTAGACAGATTCTGTAGTCAACATTGGCATGAAGCAACATTAGAAAGTGAAACTACAGAAATAAAAAGAAAAGGTACATGGAGTATAAGTGATGAAGAATTTAAAAATGCAACATTAAAATTAACAGATAAAACAGACAAAGATAATGTTACAATTACTAAAGTAGATGACAAAACAAATAAGATAGGACCATTTAATGTAGAATCTAGTTATGCTAAAGCATCACATTCTGTAGTTGTAACATATAAAGGTTCAGATGGCAAAAATGCAACAACTAATGGTGAACTTATGAACTTTGGATGGGGAAATGACTTTTATATTAAAATTCCAAATACCGTAGAGCAAGTTGTAAAAGTAACTATTAGTGGAAGTTATCAATTAAAAAGAACAAAAACAGATGAGATATTAACTACAAAAATATATAGTACACATCCAATGAGTACAGACTCTTATTGTATGGTATATAAAAATCAATTACAACATATGAGTATAGTTGAACCAGGTAAAATACCTTATGAGGAAAAAATAACTAGAATAGATAAAGTAGATATTACTGGACCTTGGACAACAACAGGTGATTTAGAGATTGAAAAAGTAAACACTAATTCAACTGCAATGAAAAATGTAGAATTTAAAATATCAGTTGGAACAGATACAAATAAGAGTATGGTAATATCAAAAGACGGAAAAACAATTGATAAAATAACTGTAGAAAAAGATATAACATTTGAAGAAGGTGCTGGTTCATACAGCAAAGATAAAGTTGTAAAAGCAACAATAGATGGTGTTACAGGTTATACAGTACAATTTAATTCTACATTAGATAAAGGAACAGCAATTGTAACAAATTCAGAAGGTAAAATATTAATTAAAAATATTTTATGTGGAAAATACACTGTAACAGAGGCTAATAACAATAACTATGGTTATACAAAAATAGCTTCTCCAACAAAAAGTGAAGTAAAACCATCAGAAACAACACCAGTAAAAATCGTAAATGAACCACAAGTAGGAGAATTAAATATTAAGAAAATAGATGATAGAGTAGATAGCAAAGTATTACCAGGAGTAGAATTCGTATTAAGCTCATCAGATAAAAAACAATATTTAAGAGTAAAAGCAACAGGAGATAACGTAACAAAAGATTCTAATGGCTGGGCAACAAAAGCAGTAGGAACAGTAACAATAGATGATACTTCAGATATGACAAATAATCCAGTTATAGAATATACATCAAAAATAGATGAGGCAACAAGATTCGAAACAGATATTAAGGCAGAACTAAAAATCAAAAACTTGTTAATAAGTAGCAACGGAAAAGATGTAATAAAATACAAACTAGAAGAAGTTGCAAATCCAAATTATGGATATTTAGCAGATACAGGTAATTACAAAAACTATAAAGTAACATATTCAGGAAATGGAGTTTCAAATGATGGATGGATAACAATTGATAAAAAATCAGGAACAACAATAACAATTAAAAACCATCAAGAATACATACGTATAGAAGGATATGTATGGGAAGAAATGACAAATTCAAAAGATAATTCAATAAATAATGTATATGACAAAGATTTAGATGCATTAATTGAAGGATTAAAAGTATATCTATACAAAGATGACCAAGTTGTGGCACAAACAACAACAAATTCAGACGGATGGTATGGATTTGGAACAAGAAAGAAAGACGGTGAAGCATATACAAGTAAGGATTATCTAACAGTTTCTAATGGAGATCTAAAGATTGATGACTTAAGCAAATATCATGTTGAATTTGAATATGATGGATTAAGATTTACATCAATAAAAGCAATAAAAGATTATTTAGCTAATAATTATGACAATACATCAAAAGCAACAGAAGTTCCAAGTGGAAGAAACGATAGAAAAGACAGAGCAAGTGTAAATGAAGATTTCACAACTGTATCAAGAGATACTGCAAGAAATAGTAGTGATCAAAAAACATATGACTTAAGTTATGACTTTGCAGACCATGTTTCAACATACAAAGATAAATGGGGATATAGTTACAATGATAATAAGACAAAATTAAAAGTAACACCAGCAGCTAAATCAGAATATGCAGTAATTGCATCAACGAGTCAAACAGGATTCAAATTAGAGGAAGCTTGGAATGCTAGATGTAAAAACAAAGGTTCTGATACATTAACAGGAATTAACCTAGGAATCCATAGAAGAGATCAAGCAGACTTAGCAATAAGCTCTGACTTAACAGAAATGAACATTGCAGTAAATAATGGTCAAAATGTTTATAATAATACATATACGTATGCAAAGAGAACAAGTGAAGAAAATACAGATAATTTCGGTGTAGAAGTAAAATTTGGAACAGGAATAGGAAGTTATAGTAGCAGAGGATTGAACATATATACAAGAAGAATATATGAATCAGACTTAGCACTAGAAAATTTAAAACCAGGTTCAATGCAATTATATGTAACATATAAAATGAGAGTTAAAAACCAATCAACAGTATTAAATGCAAAAGTAAAAGAATTAGCTAACTACTATGATGCAAGATATGAAGTTGCAGATTCATGGATAGCTGATAATAAAGGTAATAAAACAGGAAATGCAACATGGGGAGATAGCAAATATGGAAGGGCAAAAGTAAGTGATGTTTATAAAGCAGCATATACAACAGCACTTGCAAATACAGAAATATTACCAGGAGAATATGTAGATGTTTACATCAAGTTCAAACTAAATAATGATGCAGTAAAAGCATTAATACAAAAACAAACAACACTAAATAATGTTTCAGAAATAAATGCATTCTCATCAATATCAAGTGGAAAAGCATATGCAGCAATTGATGATGACTCAAACCCAGGAAGTGTAGAAATAAAATTACAAAATGATGGAACAACAACAGCAACAAAATTAAATGGAAGAAATTACGAAATAGAAAATAAAACACTAGATATGACAACATTTGAGGATGATACAGATTCAGCACCATCATTAGTACTTGGTATTCAAGAAGCAGAACCAACAAGAGGATTATCAGGAACAGTATTCGAGGATAGTAACATAAATGGTGATAAGACAAATACAGGTAAAGAAAGAATTGGTGACGGTATATTCCAAGATAAAGAAAATAAAGTCGCAAATGCAAAAGTAGAATTATTAAATGAAAATGGAGAAGTTGTAAAATTATATGAAATCTCAAGTGCAAATGGAGTAGAAACAACACAAACAAAAGATGCTTCTACAACAACAGATGCAAATGGTGAATACAAATTCTTAGGAGTATTACCAGGAAGATATTTAATAAGATATACTTATGATTCAAATACAACAATAAATGGAAAAGCGATAGACCCAAGAGAATATAAATCAACAATAATTTCATCAGATGTAATTAAAAATGCATTAAAATTAGGTCAAGCTGATGAAAGAAAAGGAAATTACAACTGGATAATTCCATATGAAGGTAAGAGATATTCAGATGCAGCAGATGATTTAAACAAGAGAACACAACAAGAACAAAACGGAGTATACAATGGAAATATTAATACAAGTGACAGTATGACAGCAGATACAGCATATTTCGATGTAGGTGTAGAATATAGTGAAGTAAAAGAAAACTCAGGATTCAACCAAAGAGTATCTTACACAGACTACAAAGATGAGTATAACTTAGATAATGGAAAAATAGTAGTAATAAAAGATGGAAAAATAGTATTAGCAGATACATTCTATGCAGTAAACCCATATCAAGACTTTGGTATAATTGAAAGACCAAGACAACAATTTGAAACAAATAAGAGAATTTCAAATATTAAAGTAACATTAGCAAATGGTCAAGTTTTAATAAACGGAAATCCATATAAAACAATACCAGATGCAGAATTATATGATAGTTGGAGTGAAATAGAAAAAACAGCAGATAATGCTTTACCATATGTAAAAGCATTACCAAGCAGTGTACTTGCAGAAATCGATAATGAATTATTACAAGGAGCTACATTAGAAGTTGAATATACAGTAAGTATAAAGAATGATTCAGAATTAGATTATGAATATACAACAAATTCAGATTATTATTACTATGGAACAAAACTTCCAGGCCAAGAATTGAAGAGAGTAATCAAGAAAGTAGTAGACTACATGGATGATAACTTAGTATATGATGAAAACAACAATAGTGCGGCTGGATGGAACAAAGTTACAGCAGACCAATTATCAGCTTGGCAAGAAGGTGATATAACTAAAAAATTAGTTTCAGATGAAGTTAAAGCAGATATTAATAAAGGTTATACAATATCAATAACAGATCAATTCGTAAGAAATGAGTTAAAAGCAGGAGAAGCTACAAGTATAAAAATTTATGGAAGTAAATTATTAGCAAGTAACGAAAATGGTATTGGAGCAAGTAACCATGTTGAAATAGTAGAAACAGCAAGAAAAATATATGGAGCAACACCAGGTAACTATGACCCTAAAACAGCAACACCGAATAAACCATATGAATCAGATGATGATATGACAAGAGTAAATATTACACCACCAACCGGTTTGACAGATAACAGAACATTTATTATATCATTAGCAGCAATTGTATTAGTAGTCGTAGTAGGAGAAATATACTTTATCAAGAAAAAAGTATTGAAATAAGCCAAAAAACTCACATAGTTTAAAAACTATGTGAGTTTTTTTGTAGTAGTTGTACACGTGTGCAACCGGGCTGAAAATGTGCTAGTCCCTAGGCAAAAATGGAAAAAACATTATTTTGGGGCACAAAAAGTTACCAAAATGTAATAAAAAAGACATATTTCGCCATGAAGTGAAGAGCCGTAAAGACCTAGAAAAAATAGGAAATTTAAGTCTTTTTGGGGATATTGACTTAAAGTATAGAACGAATTATTATTTAATTAATATATTGTAAGAAATATTGGGGGAAGTTATATGAGAAAAAAAGTGTGTAGCATTTTTTTATTAGTGATTTTGCTATTAAATAGTTCTTTGAGCGTCGTAATTGCAGAAGCAGTTGATGCTATTAAAGAAAATATAAATAAAGACAAAACAAAAGTAGTAGCAGAATTCAATTTAACTAAATATGAAAATTTTGATACGACAACAAAAGACAGTGATACTGGTAGCAAAGGCGTACTAGCACAATTTAATTTTAAAACAGGAGTCGAATTTGCAGAAGGAGAAGAATATCAACCAGTAAAGAAAACAAGTATCAATGTTGATTTGCCATGGATAGGCGATTATAAACCTGAAAGAGTTGAAGTTATAACAAAATCAACTAAAGCAACAAATGGCGGCAAAACAGCAAAATATGAGTATCATTCAAGCACAGGAATTCTTGAAATAATAGCTGAAAATGAAGACTATGCGGAAAAGGTAGCAGATGCAAGAGATGAATATGAAATTATTTGTATTTACAAAAGTGATTGCTATGTAGCAGATGATGAAGCTAGAAATTTAAGAATAAGAGCTAATGTTGAAGAAACATTTAAAGATAAGGATGAGACTAAATTAGTAACAAATGTTGACCAGGAGTTTGACGTTAAAGAAAAAGTTAGTGGAGTTGTGTCAGTAGAACATCAGACAGATGATATATATGATGGATATATTAAAGCAAATGAACGTAATCCAGAAAATAAATATGAAACAACATTCAAAGAGACAGCAAAAATAATGGTTAGCAATAAAGATATTGCACAAAAAATAGAAGTAAAAGAAACTTCAAAAGATGTTGTATATACAGATTCAACAATAGATAAAGCACAAGTACAAGAAATGCTAGGAGAAAATGGAAGTATTGATGTACTTGATGCAGATGGAAAAACTTTAATAACAGTAAATAAAGATACAGAAGCAGATGAAAATGGAAAAATAAAAGTAACATATACAAATAGGCCAGAAACATTTTTCTTACGTTTAAATAATGTAGAAAAAGAAGGAATTCTTGAAGTTGAAAATTCAAGAATTATATTACCAACGGCTATAATAGAAAATAGTGCTATAATAACAGATGTTTCTGTAAATGGAATAAATACAATAAAGACAAAAAATGTAGATACAGAGAAAAAGGAAAATTCAGCAGAAGAAATAGAAGAAGATTTAATTAAATATGAGTATAATGATAAAATTACTACAGAAATAAAACAAGCTATTTCAACAATTGAAACAAAGCTTAGCAATGACAGTTGGGTTAATAATACTACTAATGATGTTGTTATAACAGAAACTTTAAAAACAGATGGACCTCAAAATAGCTTATTTAAAAATCCTATTATAAATATTGAAATGCCAGCAGAAGTAAGCAAAATAGAAATTCAATCAATTGATATTTTATACGATAATGAAATTTTTAAAATTGTTTCAAAATCAATAAAAACAAGTGAAAGAGGAAATAAAATGGTTAGCATACAAATGGAGGGATGCCAGACCGTTTATAATGAATCTAAAACAATTGGAGGAACAAGTGTAAGAGTTTCATTAAAAATAAAATTACAAAAAAATATGGATAATAGGATAGGAAGTGTTAGAAATAAATATTCAAATGAAATAACAAACACAATAGAAACAAAAGATATAGATGTAACTTTGAATAATAAAATTGTAGATGTAATACCAACAATTTATTCTATACAAAGAAATTCAACAGGAACAGTAAAATATGACCAAGATAATAAAAAAGTAGTATTTAATCAAAATGCAGTTGTAACAGAAATATCTGAAACTTTAGGAGATATCCCAGTAGATAATAATGGAATATTATATGAACGTCAAATATTTCAACAAAGGATAAAAACCACAAATACTTCTAATGTGAAAAAAACGGTATCTGTTATAATTAATATTCCGGATGAATATACATATGTAATAAAAACAGATGATGATGGAACAATATATCATCCGGAAAAAGATTATTATGATCTTAGTGTGAGATATGAATATGTAGAAAAAAATGACAAACAAATAACATTAGATTTTGAATTAGAACCAGGGGAAACCAAAACAGATTTTATTGAATTAAAAGTAAACGACTTGGGGGCAAAGAATATTCAGAAAACATCAAATATTAGTTATATGTCAAAAGTAGATGGAGCAGAATCAAAGGAGTTTAGTATACAAAATATAGTAAAAAGCACAAAAGTAGTTGTTGAATTAAAACCTGCAATAGGAAATACAAGAAGAGAATGGGTTTTTGCGGCAACAGTAATGAACTTTTCAGATGAGGATATAGAAAATGTTAAATTTGCTTTTGAAGCCTCTGATTTTTTTGATATAAAAAATGTAATGATTAATGATGAAGAAAATACATTAAATAATGTAAGTGGAAATAGCTGGACATACAATATTGACAAATTAAGTAAAAATAGTGGACAATACTTTGTCATTACAGGAGAAATTGAGAATTTTGATGAGAGTAATGGATGTGTGTATGAGCTTAAAGGTATGTCAACAGTATATGGTAATAATGTAGAAACCTATGTTTCAAATGAGGTAAGAGTAAAAGGGTATGTCGAAATAATAGATTTGGATATGACAGCAGATAAAAATGAATTAAAAATGGATGAAGAAATAACATACACTGTAAATATAAAGAATGTAGGAAAAACATGGGGGTATTTTGCAACATATACTGATTTTAATATAAAAGATGTAATACCAAGAGAGCTACAGCCTATAAGTATTAGCTACAATAATTATGATGTAAATATTGAAACGATACAGGATGATAACGGTTCTGATAGAGAAATTCCAAGGTTGACAGAAGTTAATAAAACAGAAGATATATCGACATTAATAATTCCAGAAGGATATGATGAAGAAGATGCACCGAATGTAGATGTACAAATGGCTATACCTCAAGGGAAAGCAATAACGATGAAAATTAAAGCTAAAGCGAAAATGCTTACAGAAACAAAAGAAGTGACTAATACAATAACTGCAGAAGGCTATTGGATAAGAAAAAAACAGGCAAGTGTAAATACCAAAATTTATAAATATGATTACGAAGAACCAGATCCAGATCCGACACCAGAACCACAACCGGTAAATGTAACTGATGTAAAATTAAATGTAAATACATTGAAAATAAAAGTTAATGAAAAAGCTCAATTAACTGCAATAATAGAGCCACAAAATGCGGATAATAAAAACATGATTTGGTCTTCAAGTAATTCTAGAATTGTTGATGTTAATAATAGTGGAATGGTAACAGGATTGGCAGAAGGAACTTCAACGATAACAGTAACAACAGAAGATGGAGGAAAAACAGCAAGATGTGAAGTTATAGTAACGGAGAATTCACAAGTGGACCCAACACCTGATCCTGAACCGGGAGATGATATAAGAGTAACAGGAATAAAATTAGATACAAATTCAATAAAGTTGGATGTTGGTGAAAAGAAAAAATTAACAGCAATAATAGAACCAGACAATGCAAAGAATAAAAATATAACATGGTCAACAATGGATTCAGATATAGCAATTGTTGACAATGATGGAAATGTAACAGGGATTGCAAAAGGGACTACAACAATAATGGTAACTACAGAAGATGGAGGCAAAGTTGCTACATGTGAAGTTACAGTAAATGATACACAAGTTATTAATCCTGATAATCCTAAAACAGATGATTCAGATAATTCTAGTAATACAGAAAAAAATAAAATTTCAATATCTGGTATTGCATGGATTGATGAAAATGAAGATGGAAAGAGAATGACAGATGAAAAAGCTTATAGTGATATGACAGTAATGTTATATGATTATAAAAAAGATAAATTTGTAAGAGAAAATAATGAAATATTAAAAACAAAAACAAATGCACAAGGTGAATACAGATTTGAAAATATTGAAAAAGGACAATATATAGTTTTGTTCTTATATGATACAGAGAACTATTCATTAACAATTTATCAGAAAGAAGGAGTAATAGAAACAAAGAATTCAGATGCTGTAACAAAAAATATAGCTATAAATGGAGAAAAAATGACAGCAGGATTAACAAATATATTAACAGCAAATGGAGATTTAGAGAACATAGACATTGGATTAGTAGAGAATAAGACATTTGACTTAGAGTTACAAAAATATGTAAGCCAAATAACAGTGCAGACAAAAGATGGAAAAACAAAAACATATGACTATGATAACAAGCAATTTGCAAAAATTGAAATTAATTCTAAGAAACTAAGTGGAGCAACAGTTATAATAAAATATAAAATAGTAGTAGCAAATAAAGGTGAAATTACTGGTAAGGCAGCACAAATAATTGATAAGTTACCAGAAGGAATGCAGTTTAAATCAGAACTTAATAATAGTTGGTATGAGAATAATGGTAATTTATATACGAATAGTTTGTCTAAAGAGGAGATAAATATAGGAGAAAGCAAAGAAATTGAATTAGTTTTAACTAAAAATTTATCTGGAAGCAGTGTAGGAACTGTTTTAAATGTAGCTACAATTGGAATAAGTAGTAATGATAAAGCAGTAGAAGATGAAAATGTTACAAATAATACCTCACAAGCTCAAGTAATAATAGCTATTTCAACAGGATTAGTTAAAAAAATAGGATTAACAATTAGTATTCTTATTGTACTTATAGGTTTAGCAATATTAATATGGAAGAATAGAAAAATATTAAAAAGTGTAATGTTTATAGTTATATTATTTATTTGTGTATTTGGAAATATGCAACAAGCATTTGGAGCAACACCGGGAGCAAATAAGCCAGCTAGTAAAATATTTAAAATTAGAGGTGTTGATACTGATGTTGAATATAGTCATGACGATGTAAATCATATATATATATATGGAACAACAGCTGAACGGTAAATATAATCCAGATGATTCACCTATACATTTTGAATGCCAAAATCATGAACTTGCATTCTGTGATTATTTTTGGCATGAAACTTCTTATAAAACTACAAAGGTTGAAGAAGTACCTGTCAAAGAAGGAAATTGGGTAAATCCTCAATTAAAAGTTACCAATCAAACTGATATGAGCAAGATAAGAATTTATAGTATTGATGATACTAGTAATAAAATTGGTCCAATAAAAGTAAAATCTGATAATAAAAGTGCCAAATGTGAGAAAATAGAAGTTGAATATATAGATAAAAATAATACAAAACAGACAAGTGTATGTAGTGCTATAAATTTTGATTGGGAAAAAGAATTTTATATAAAAGTACCTGTCGGAGCAATTAAAATTTTAAAAATTAATATTAATTTTACAGTCAAAGATAAAAGTAGTAGAAGTGTAACCAAGAAATATTGGGATATATATACTGTGTATAAAGGGAATCAAACAACATATAGAAATGATTGGCCATATATTTTTGATTCCAAAAGATGCACAACATGTGATCATAAAAAGTGTACAAGTAAAGCAGAATGTGATAAAAACGGTTGTAAATGTTATAAGGACAAATGTGATACTATAAGAACAACAATTAAAGATGGAGAAACTTCATTTACCAATATTCCTATGCAAAATATGGGACATCCATATACAAAAATAGTAACTGAAACACAAGACGTTACAGTAAATGCCAATATTACAATAAATGGTCCATGGGAGTTGCAAGGAGACTTAGAAATAGATAAGAAAGATGTAGATAGTAAAAGTTCTTTGAATGGAGCTGAATTTGTTTTACAAAAAAATGCAAGTACATATTTACAATTAAAAAATTCTAAAGGGAATATTGTAAACAATATTGAAATTGTACAAGATATAGTATTTAGCAGTAGCATAAAATTGAAAGTAAACGGCGAAGACTATACAGCAAATTATATAAAAGTAAAGAGTAATGCTACCAAACTTATAATGAAGAAAGATGGAAAAATAGTAATAAAAAATATAAGATATGGAAAATACAGATTTTATGAAGTAGATAATCGAAATTATGGATATACAAAAATGGTAAATTCAAATGTTATGGAAATGATGGCTTCAAAGAAAATAACAGAGACACTTACAAATGAAAAACAAGTGGGGGAAGTATATATAAATAAAAAAGATTATGATAATAAAGATAAAAAATTAGAAAATGTAGAGTTTGTATTGAAGGATTCAAACAAAGGACAGTATTTGAAAGTGAAAGCTACAGGAAGTGATGTTTTGGAAGATGAAAATGAATGGGCAAAAAGTATTAAAGGAAGTGCAACCATAAAGGATACATCTAATAAAAATAATGATTCAACATTATCTTATACATCAAGTATTATAGAGGCAACAAAATTTGTTACAGATACTAATGGAGAAATCGCGATAAAGAATTTGTTAATAAGTACAGATGGAACAAAACAAACAACATATATACTAGAAGAATATAATAATACAAATTATGCGTATCAAACTAAAGCATCAAATCAAACATTCTCTATAAATAGAAATGATAAAAAGTCAATAGAAATAACAAACGAAAAACAAGTAGGAAACTTAAAAATTTACAAAAAAGATTTTGATGATTCAAATAAAAATATAAAGAATGCAACATTCGTGTTAAAATCATCATATGGAAAAGGATATTTAAAAGTAAAAGCAACAGGTAATTCAGTAACAAATGAAAAATCAACAGGATATGCAACAAAAATAGTTGGAAGTGCAACTATAAATGATAGTACAAATAATACTAATGATAAAGTTGTAGTATTTACTGAAACAAAGGTAAATGCAACAAAATTTGTTACAGATGTAAATGGAATAATAGAAATAAAAAATCTATTAACAAGTAGTAATGGAAAAGATGCAATAACATATACAATAGAAGAGATTTCTAATACAAATTACGCATATACAAAATTAGCAGATTTTAAAGATGTAACAATAGAAAGAACAAAAACAAAAGAAATTACAATAAAAAATATGAAACAAACAGGAGATTTAGAAATTTCAAAAATCGATTATGACAATCAAAGAATACTGCTAAAAAATGTAGAATTTGCCATAAAATCATCATATGGAAAAGGATATATAAAAATAAGAGCAACAGGAGATTCAATTACTAATGATAAAGATGGATATGCAACAAAAGTAATAGGAAGTGCAAAAATAAATGATACAACAGAAGATGATATAACTCCATCAATAAAATATGTGGCAAATGCAAATAATGCAACAAAATTTGTTACAGATAGTTCTGGAAAAATAAGCATAAAGAATTTGATTTCTACAATAAATGGAACAGCAAATATAACGTATACAATAGAAGAACTTTCAAATGATAATTATGGTTATACCAAAAAGGTAAACAATTTAACAACGACAGTTGAAAGACTAGATGTAAGAAAAGTTATTTTTAGAAACGAAAAACAAGTAGGAAATATAGGCATAAAGAAAGTTGATGATAGAGTAGAAAGCAAAAAATTAACAGGAGTAGAATTTGTACTAAAATCATCATATAAAAAAGACACATACATAAAAGTAAAAGGAACATGTACAAATAGTACGAAAGATAAAAATGGATATTTAACAAGTGCAACAGGAAATGTAGTAATAAATGATACGGCAGAAAATAGTAAAACACCATCAATAGAATATGTTACAAAGATGGAAGATGCAACAAAATTTGTAACTGATGCTAATGGACAATTAGCTATCCAAAATTTGTTGATGAGTACAAATGGTACAGATAAAATAACATACAAATTCATAGAAACGAAGAATCCAAACTATGGATATTTAGCATATGAAAATGGTGTTGTAGAAATGAACCATGGTGTTACATTTATAGGAGATTCAAAATCAACAATAAATAAAGATGGAGAGTTTACGATACCAAGGAAAGGTACAATGAACTACACAATTAAAAACCATCAGGACTACATAAGAATAGAAGGATATGTATGGGAAGAAATAACAAATTCAGAAAATAATGCTATAAACAACCTATATGATGATGGAAGAGACTCATTAGTAAAAGGACTAAATGTATATTTATACAAAGATAATAAATTAATTGCAAAAAGGCAAACAAATAAAGACGGATGGTATGAATTTGGAACAAGGAAGCAGAATGGAAAGGCGTATACAAATAAAGATTTCTTAACAGAAGAAAATGGAAATTTAAAGATAGATGATTTAAGTAAATATCGTATAGAAATTGAGTATGACGGATTAAGATTTAAAACAGTATCTGCGATAATAGATTATATGAATGATAATTATCCAAATACATCGAAAATAACAGAAGTACCTAGCGGAAGAAACGATAAAAAGGATAGAGAAGATGTAAATGAAAGTTTTACAACAGTATCTAATAATATGGCAAGAAATAGCAAGAATCAAAAATCATATGATTTAAGTTATACTTTTGCAGACCATGTTTCAACATACAAAGATAAATGGGGATATGAATATACAGATAACAATACAAAAGTAAAAGTAACTCAAGCAGCAAATTCTGAATATGCAATAATTGCTTCAACAAAACAATCAGGATTCAAAATAGAAGAAGCTTGGGAAAAGAGATTCAAAGGCTTAGAAGCAATAAAAAGTGTAAATATGGGACTTCAAAGAAGAAATCAAGCAGATTTAGCAGTAAGTTCTGACTTAACAGAAATGAACATCGCAGTAAATAATGGCCAAAATGTTTATAATAATACATATACATATGCAAAGAGAACAAGTGAAGAAAATACAGATAATTTCGGTGTAGAAGTAAAATTTGGAACAGGAATAGGAAGTTATAGTAGCAGAGGATTGAACATATATACAAGAAGAATATATGAATCAGACTTAGCACTAGAAAATCTAAAACCAGGTTCAATGCAAATATATGTAACATATAAAATAAGAGTTATAAACCAATCTACAATATTAAATGCAAAAGTAAAAGAACTGGCAGACTATTATGATGAAAGATATGAAATTGCAGATTCGTGGGAAACTAATGACAAGGGATATAAAAGAACTATAACATGGGGAAAAAGCAGATATGGAAGTACAGAAGGAGCTAGTGGTTATAAAGCTGCTTATACATCAGCATTTATAAGTAGAGAAATATTGCCAGGTGGATATGTAGATGTGTACATCAAGTTTAAACTAAATAATGATGCAGTAAAAGCATTAATACAAAAACAAACAACACTAAATAATGTTTCAGAAATAAATGCATTCTCAACGGTAATGGGTGGAAAAACTTATGCAGCAATTGACGTTGATTCAAATCCAGGAAGTGCAAATATAAAACTACAAAATGATGGAAAATCAACATCAACAAAATTAAACGGAAGAAATTACGAAATAGAAAATAAAACATTAGATATGACAACATTTGAAGATGATACAGATTCAGCGCCATCATTAGTATTAGGAATTGAAGATACAAATCCAACAAGAGGATTATCAGGAACAGTATTTGAGGATAGTAATAAAAAAGGAAGTAAGACTAATACTAATGAAGAAAGAATCGGCGATGGTATATTCAAGAATGGAGAAAACAAGGTTGCAAATGCAAAAGTAGAATTACTAGATGAAAATGGAACAGCGATAAAATTGTATGAACTTTCTGTAACAAATGGTGTTATTAAAACTCAAACAAAAGAAGCGGTTACACATACAGACGCAAATGGCGAATATAAATTCCTAGGAGTTATACCAGGAAGATATTTAATAAGATATACTTATGATGAAAATACAACGATTAATGGAAAGAAGATTGATGTTAGGGATTATAAATCAACAATAATATCTTCTGACATTATAAAAAATGCGTTAAGAATGGGAAATACAGATGAACGAAGAGGAAATTATAATTGGATATTAAGTTATGATCAATTACCACAAAATGGAAAGGAGGATACAAAGAGCAAGAGCAAAGATTTAGCAGGACTAATAAGATATTCTAGTGCTGTTGATGATTTGAGTATGAGAGCTCAACAAGAACAAAATGGTATAAACTATGGCAGTATAGAAAGTGGTGATAATAGTATGGTTGCTGATTCTGCTTATTTTGATGTAGGCGTTGAGTACAGCAATGTAACAGAAAATGATGGATTCAATCAAAGAGTATCATTTACAGACTATACAGATGAATATAAAATTGAAAATGGAAAAATAGTAGTAATCAAAAATGGAAAAATTGTAGTAGCAGATACATTTTATGCAGTAAATCCATACCAAGACTTTGGTATAATAGAAAGACCAAGACAAAGTTATACAATTAATAAAAGAATATCAAATGTAAAAGTGGTATTATCAAATGGTCAAGTATTGATAAGTGGAAATCCATACATACAAATAGCAGATAAAGATTTATATCAAAGGTGGAATGAAATAGAAAAAACAGCAACAGGAGAGAATGCTATGAAATATGTAAAAGCATTACCTAGCAGAGTTGTATTAGAAATAGATAATGAGCTTATACAAGGAGCTACATTAGAATTAGAGTATACAATAAGTGTTAAAAATGATTCAGAATTGGATTATGAATATAGTGTTGATTCAGATTATTACTATTATGGAACCCAATTACCAGGGCAAGAATTAAAAACAGTTGTAAGTAAAGTTGTTGATTATATGGATGATAATTTAGTATATGCTGATAATCTAAATTCTTCAATTGGATGGAATAAAGTTTCGGCAAATCAATTATCAGCTTGGGAAGAAAATGGTATAACTAAAAAATTAATAGCTGATAATGTAAGTAAAGACATAAAGAGTGGTTATACAATTGCAATTACAGATCAATTTTCAAAATTGGATTTAACACCTGGAAAGGTAGGTTCTGTCACAATTTGTGGAAGTAAGTTGCTTGCAAGTAACGAAAAAGGTATTAAAACTGATAACCACGTTGAGATTCTTGAAACAACTAGAAAAAATGAAAAATCTATTCCAGGAAATTATGACCCTAAAACTGGAAAAGAAAATGAGAAGGATAATGATATGACAAGTATAACAATTACTCCACCAACTGGTTTATTAAATAACAAAGTATTTATTGTTTCAGCTTCTTCAATAATCTTAGTTGCTACATTTCTGTCATACGGCTTAATATCAGTCGGGTGGCCATTCTCATCAAGTATAATCTTACTTTCAGGGAAATCAAAATCAACCGAACCTCTTGCAAATCTCTTCTTTCTAAGAAGCTCCGCAACCTCTTCCATCATATGAAACATTGGAACAAGCTCTTTATACTTCATAATTTCATTAGTATCATTATCTACAAGAATCTTTTTTACACTTGTATAACTCATCCTTCTGTCTACATTAATAACAGTTTCACATATCCTATGCCCTACAATATTGCCTTTTTCGTCAATATCCATAAGGCAGCTGAGTGCCAGTCTGTCTTCCCCCTGATTAAGTGAACATATCCCATTAGATAACTTATGCGGTATCATTGGAATAACACGGTCTACAAGGTAAACACTCGTACCTCGTTTAAGTGCCTCTTTATCCAGCGCGCTTCCCTCTGTAACATAATGGCTTACATCCGCAATGTGGACACCCAGATGATATACAGGTCCTTCTTTCGAGATAGATACTGCATCATCTAAATCCTTCGCATCCTCACCATCTATAGTAACCATCTGCACATTTCTTAAATCAACTCGTCCAGCCTTATCCTTTTCACTGACAACATCAGGAATATCATTAAGTGCCTTCTTAACTGATTCAGGAAACTCCACTGGTAAATCATATGCCTTGATGATAGACATTATGTCCACACCCGGGTCATCAATATGTCCAAGTACTTCTGTGACCTTCCCCTGTGGATTCTTACTCTGGCTGCCGTAATCACTTATAGAAGCAACTACCTTAGAACCTTCAACCGCTCCATTCATGAATTCCTGCGGTATAAATATATCACAGTTAATCTTGGCATTATCAGGAATAACAAAACCATACGTTCTGTTCTTCTGGAATGTTCCGACAACTTCCTTAACCTCATGCTCAACAATAGCAACAATCTTACCTTCAGCCCTCTTACCGCCATTCTTCTCAGTTGTTATCACAACCTTGACTTTATCATGATAGAAAGCATTCATCGTGTCATTAGCCTTGACAAATATATCATCTTCCCTGTCAGGTATTACTACAAAGCCAAATCCCCTGCTTGTGCTTTCAAATGTTCCAACAAGTGCTACATTTTCAGGCTTCATATACTTACCCTTCTTTGATACACCTATTGTTCCATCTGCAACAAGACTGTCAAGCACTTCCATAAGCTCAGAACGCTTAGCTTTAGGAATATCGAGAAGCATAGCGATTTCTTTAGCTTTCATTGGAACATACAGTTCATTATTAAGAATCATATCAGCAAGCATCTGTCTTCGCTGTTTAAATATATCCTTCTCCATATCCCTTATATCCCTTTCTAACCATTAAATATACAGATTCTACCAGATTGCTCGTAAAAGCAAAAACACTCTTAAGAAATTATCCGTTTCTTAAGAGTGTTCGTAATTTAGAAATTAAAATTAAGTATAACTGCTATAACAACAAAAAGAATTACAAGAATCTTGGTTATCTTAACAAGCTTGCCTTCCATTGAACGGCCCTTGTTCTTACCCCAGTATGAATCAGCAGCACCACTAATTGTTCCTGACAATCCGTTCTGCTTACTTTCCTGCATAAGAATTATTATTGCTAAAGCTATACAAATTACTACAAATACTCCCATTAAACCAATTCTTAATACATCTCCGACAGACATATGAAACAATGGAATTATCTTATTCATACCATCCTCATTCCTGCGCATCATGCGCTTTTTATTACATAATTATGCCAATACGGCAACATAGGTCATTCTATCACAAATAAACATTTTGTGCAAGAAAAATCAACAAATTAATTTCAACCCTTTGATTAGTTCTTCTTCACAAGAAGAGACTCACCTGTCATCTCAACTGGTTTCTCAAGTCCCATAATTTCTATAAGTGTAGGAGCGATATCACATAATCTTCCACCCTCACGAAGTGTATAATTCTCATCATAATTAACAAGAATGAATGGAACAGGATTAGTTGTATGCGCTGTATGTGGAGCTCCTGTTTCGTAATCAATCATCTTCTCAGCATTTCCGTGGTCTGCGCAGATGAAGAGAACTCCGTCAACATCCTTTACTGCATCTACAGCCTTTCCAACAAGCTCATCAACCTTCTCTACAGCCTTGATTGCAGCTGGAATAACGCCTGTATGTCCAACCATATCAGGATTAGCGAAGTTGATAATAATAACATCATATTTGTCAGACTTTATAGCCTCAACTAAGTCCATACCTACTTCCGGAGCACTCATCTCTGGCTTTAAGTCATATGTTGCAACATCCTTAGGTGAGTTAACAAGTAATCTGAACTCATCAACATTAGGATCTTCAACACCGCCATTAAAGAAGAATGTAACATGTGCATATTTCTCTGTCTCAGCAAGTCTTAACTGCTTCTTTCCATGATTAGCAAGGAATTCACCAAATGTGTTCTTAATATTCTCTTTCTTGAATGCAACCTTCTTGTTAGGGATTGATTCATCATAATCCTTGAAGCATACAAATGTTAATGGAATAAATCCTGTCTTTCTTTCAAATCCTGTAAACTTATCATCGCAGAACGCTCTTGTCATCTCTCTTGCACGGTCTGGACGGAAGTTAAAGAATATAACAGAATCATTAGCCTTAACTAATGAAAGTGGCTGACCATCTTTACAGATAACTGTTGGCTCAACGAATTCATCTGTCTTACCATTATCATATGACTCCTGAAGTGCCTGTGTAGCTGACTCGGCCTTAATGCCATCACCTGTTACAAGTGAATCATAAGCCTTTTCTACTCTGTCCCAGTTATTATCTCTGTCCATTGCATAGTAACGACCTGATAAAGATGCGACCTTACCAACTCCGATTTCTGCCATCTTATTCTCAAGTGTCTCAACAAATCCCTTAGCTGAAGCTGGAGGTGTATCTCTTCCGTCGAGGAACGCATGAACATATACCTTAGATACTCCCTGCTGCTTTGCCATCTCTAAAAGTCCATATACATGGCTTAAATGACTGTGAACACCACCATCTGATAAAAGTCCGAAAAGGTGAAGATCCGAATCATTCTTCTTGCAGTTCTCCATTGCCTCAAGTAATTCTTCGTTCTTAAAGAATGTACCATCTTCAATATCCTTAGTAATTCTTGTAAGATCCTGATATATAATTCTACCAGCACCAATATTCATATGACCAACTTCTGAATTACCCATCTGTCCGTCTGGAAGACCTACAGCAAGTCCTGAAGCATATCCCTTCTGGAACGGGCATTCCTTCATAAGCTTATCCATAACAGGAGTGTTAGCCATAGCAATAGCATTACCCTCTGTTCTATCATTTAAACCATAACCATCAAGTACCATTAAAACTACTGGTTTTTTACTCATAATGTGATTCTCCTTTAAATGTATTCTAATTAATTGCCTATAGCATGATAGCACATTTGTAAAAAAAATCAAAGACCTTGTCTTGAATATTATCATCAAAACAAGGTCTTTTCATGCTTATTTACTTATTATAATTAACTATATCCGCAAAATCCGGCTTGAGACTTGCACCTCCTACCAGTCCACCATCAATATCAGGCTGGGCAAAAAGCTCTGCTGCATTAGAAGCATTAACACTTCCTCCATAAAGAATCCTTATCTGATCCGCTGTTTCTTTATCATATAACTCTTCGAATACAGTTCTTATAAATCCGCATACTTCCTGTGCCTGCGCTGTAGTTGCAACCTTTCCTGTTCCAATAGCCCAGATTGGCTCATAAGCAACTATTGTATGAAGCACCTGATCTTTAGTAACACCAACATATGCTTCTACTATCTGTTCTTTAACGAAATCAAGTGTAATCCCTTTTTCTCTCTGTTCAAGTGTCTCTCCACAACAAAGAATTGGGATAATGTCATGTTCAAGAGCTTTATGAAGCTTAAGATTAAGAACTGTATTGCTTTCGTTAAAGTACATTCTTCTTTCTGAATGTCCTATGATAACATGGCTTACCCCCGCATCAACAAGCATCTCTGGCGATAATTCACCGGTAAATGCTCCTTTCTCCTGATAATATACATTCTCTGCCCCAATATGTATATTAGATCCTTTCACTGCCTCCACTACAGGTACTATGTCAATTGATGGCACACAGAACACAACATCAACATCCGGATTATTAACATTCGGTTTCAATTCAGTAACGAGCTTAACTGCCTGGCTTGGTGTCATATTCATCTTCCAATTGCCTGCTATTACTTTTCTTCTCATTCTACGCCTCCCCACAGG
>ENA-OROK01000988-OROK01000988.1-human-gut-metagenome-genome-assembly--contig:-NODE-988-length-29923-cov-4.543123_pt1 | contig 29923 bp, 35 predicted proteins | sample MGYA00242127_ERZ509046 | MGnify/ENA primary metagenome ERZ509046 (study PRJEB26280, sample SAMEA2338728) | human gut metagenome | biome: human gut; feature: human-associated habitat; material: faeces... | reverse complement strand
TTACTTTAACTATATCCTCTTCATTAAGATTAAATAATCTATAAACACTCATATCTAATAATCTATCCTTCTTAGGAAGTATCTTTATATTATAATTACTCTTACTAAATAGATTACTATAGTATATTAAAGATCCATCTAAATAAGTATTATAAAGACTATTTATCTTTCTTACTGAAGGATTACTATTCTTACTAGAATATAATAAGTCCTTAAACTTTTTCTTTTCTTCTAAACTTACTTCTATACTTAAAGTCTTTTGATAAAACATTTCTATTAAGTCTTCTTGTAATACTATAAAATATGGATTCTTATATTGATTATATATCTTATTATAATTATCTACTTCTAAATAGTTATTTAAGTCATTAAAGAATTTATGTATCTTAAAGTCACTATATCCATATTTCATTAGATTTCTTCTAAGACTACCAGCACCATCTTTATATCTAGCTAAATAAGGATTCATAATATCTACTTTAGTATAAATGAATATTAACATCATAATAACATATACTAAGTAATCAGTAGCAAGCTCCCGATGATTTTTCTCCGTAAATAAAATATATTTCTTCAAGGCTGTATCAAATCCAATAGAAATAAATATATCCATCTAAATCACCTACTATTCCTCTTATAGTATACCATAGTTTTTAAGTTTTAAAACTATAAATTTACTAGAATAAAACTACTCTTAAAAAGCCATACCCTCTAGTTATGACTTTTTATTTTACATTTTATACCATAAAAAAATATGGCATGCGAATTTAATAATTTACACACCATATTCTATACCCTCTAAATAACCAGATAATATTATTGAACAGATAATTTATAAGGATTATTCATAGTTCCATCACCGTTATTTAATACTTCTGGTGATAAATTTAAGACAGGTCTAACCACGGCGAGGCTGTCCGTAGTGTTGATGTCGGACGCAAAGCCAAAGTAGCTCACACTATGCACTAGAGACTGACCACTGAAGTCGGCAGGCGATAATGCCCAATAATATGACCCCGAGTATAGGTAATAACTATTATTGTTAGCCCACCACCCACCGGCTAGTACAGCTTCATCAGTCGTTATTAAACCAATTGGGTAAGTCAAAGCTCCATTTCCCTTGCTAGTATCACTTACCGTAAAGGCATCATTTTGTTGCGGACATTTCAAATTAGACTTAGACCCTTGCCAATTATACCGATTGTAATATGTTATACTTACCCCCGCTCCTGTTCCGGAATTACTAGATGAAAAACTGCGATCATTACAGAAAATATTATCTGCCAAATATTGTTCATTTTCAGTACCGGAAATATTAGTTTTATACCAATTATCTAAATAAGTTTTTATAGTTGAATCGTTGGTATTAGTCTGCGCTACTTCTTTACTGGAAGTTCCATACCTGACATAACCATATTTTACGGAAGCACTTGAGTCACCTGACGTTATACCAAATATTTTGTATACATATCCTCGTGAAGTATCTGAACTGGCACTTTGCATCGTATAATAGCCTACATAATCTGTAGTCAAATCACTGCCTAATACTGCAATCGGATCTTTTAACGTAAATCTATCAGTTGTTGCATCATATGTATATTCTTTAGCAATATAATATGTATTTGTATTCGTAAAAATTGTCGATGAATAATACTCAGTTGCTTCTACTATAGTATCACGATTACCATACATATAACCAACACCAGCATTATCATCATAAACATAGGAATTAGTAGCTTCTTGAACATTATCCTTCTTCCAAGAATAGTTGAATACTGAAGCTCCGATTTCTCTATCCGTACTACTCTCACCATTAGCATGAGCAGAAGTTCCATCATAGATTACTCTAACGGATCCATCGCCATTAATACGAATAATACGCCAATACATAGGAGCATTTTTTTCTCTCACTACAGTACATTTTTTATTATATTCTGAAGCATTTTGACAAGCCTCCAATGAATCATACTCTTCACGTAAAGAAGAAGTATCGCTATAATAGCCGTAAACCAAAGTCGTTGCCCATTTACCAAATTTAACATAGTTATTGATAACATTACCTCTATAATAGTAGCTAGTGCCATAAGTATCCGAAGCACTACAAACATAACCATCGGTTGACTCTCCTTTAGTTACATTAACTGTCCCATCACTATTGATAGTTGGACACTTACCAGTCGTATCAACAGAAGCTATTATCTTATCCATAGCAGTCTCTGTAGCAACCGCATCTATTACTACTTTAGACTTAAAAGTCTTATTTTGGGAATCATCACTTAAAGTAACACTTTTATCCATCCAAAGAGAGATACTATAATCTTTACTCCCATTAGGAGCCAAAGTACCCGTATCAAGAGTTCTCGACTCTGTACTACCCTTTACTACTGTTGTAGCCGTATTATAACTACTTAATAATTTAATATCTTTATTATTTACTAATACTGCTAAATAATTACTATTTAAAGTAGTACCTTCTAGCATCTCTAAATTTAATGTATATTTAGCTGACATACTACAAGTATTCTTTAAAGTAAAAGTAAATGGTGTTAAAGCTCGCCCTTCTTCATCACTAATCGGATACATATTAGTTAAATTAATCTCATTACTTTGATTAGCAAGTTCCAATTTCAAACACTTACTTACAGCCGTATTAGCCTTATCTTGAACAAAGCTTAAACGCCACCAAGCATAAGATATACCTACCCCCAATAACCCCACTGCACAAATGATTCCGAAAACCAGGGTCATATGTTGTTTGTTTAGTCTTTCTTTCATTTCTTCTTTTATAACACCTTTCGCTCAATATCTATTAAGAATAATTAATAAATATAACTAATGCTAAGATAACACCACACTTAATTCATTAATATAAAGTTAAACCCCATATCTATTCTTAATAACTATCATAAATATATCACAATTATTTAGAATTTTAAAGATTAAAAAAAGTTTCCATCACAGAAACTAAATTAATTCCCACCGTCCATTCTTATTAGAACCAATTTTCTTAAAATACTTAATTTTTAGCAACCGTCGTTATATTAAGCCCAAGCTTTTCACTCATTTCTTGAGTCTCCAATAAAACTCATATCAAACAAAACCTTACTATTTAATTACCCATTTTTTTAATCTTAAAGCAATAATAAACATAGAATAAATACTACTTTTTAAACAGAACTTCAAATACAGTCTCATTACCAGTACTCTTAGCACATATCTTCCCCTTATGATTAACTACTATATTCTTAGCAATAGCAAGTCCTAACCCATATCTATTATTTTTTCTATTTCTAGACTTATCTAAACGATAAAATCTCTCAAAGCTCTTTTCTTCTTCTCCCTTAGGAATCACATCTCCTGTATCCTTTACTCTTAAAATAATATTATTCCCTTCACTTTTAAGTCCCACTTCAATAGCACTTCTTTTATCTGCATGTTTCAAAGCATTATCTAAAAGAATCTCTGCTAACTCTTTCATAGAATAACTATCAAAAGTAAACTTAATATTACTCTCTATCTTCCTTTAAAATATAAGTCTGTTTCTTTTCTAAAGAAGCTAACTCTCATAAATTCTTTATTAACATACTCATCCTATTAGCTTCACTCTTAATATTGTTTAGCCACTTAATCTCTTTAGGATTATCTTCTAAAGCCTCACTACTAGCTATAATAACTGATAAAGGAGTCTTTAACTCATGTGAAGCATCTGCTATAAACTCTTTTTGAGCCTCAAAACTCCTTATTACTGGTTTAATAATCCAACTAGTTAATATCATACTAATTAAATAAAATATTACTTCTAATAAAATAAATTATTAAATAAATATTAAAATCAAATTGTTGAACATCATTATAAGTATAAATTTCATTAAGATTAACAACCCATTTATTACCTAATTTTCTAAATACCATATAATTCCATTCTTAGCAAATTGTTGATATCCTAGCCGTTATAAAGATTACCTTTTAATAAATTAAAAAGTCATATCACATTAAGTAATATAACTCTCACAGATTAATTAATTTCTATATAACCAGCATTTCTAGCAATTTCTTGCCCCTTACTTCCTAACATTGCTTCTTTAACTTTATTAGCAGCTTTATTCTCTGTATTTTTTAAAGTTACTATATAATAAGCCGTAATTAAAGGATAAGTATTATCTTTAATCGTATCATGATTAGGGCTTACTCCATCGACAGCCAAAAATTTAATCTTATCACTACCATACATTGTCGTTGCATAATAGTAGTAAGAATATCCAATTGCATTTTTACTATTATCATAATTAGCAACCGCATCAATTATTCCTGCCATAGAAACAATATATTCTTCTGTTTTTGGTTCTTTAATTTTTTTATCTTTCATTACAAGCGATAACATTCCAGTTTGACTACCTGAATTTTCTGGTCTCTGATACGCTATAATATTAGCATCATCACCACCAACCTGCTTCCAATTAGTAATTCTATCTGTATAAATATCTTGAATTTCACTAAGTTTTAAACCATCAACCGTATTATTAACATTAGTATAGAAAACAAATCCCTCGTTTACAACCGGTGTTACTTCTAACTCTACTCCTGCCTCACTAGCTCTTTTTAATTCATCACTACTAGGCTCAGTCACAATAATTAAATCAGTCTCCCCATTTATTAATTTAGTATAAGCAGGGTCTGTATTAGTATAATCTTTCTTTAAATTAAAATTAGTCAAATTATCAACATAGGCATCCATTAAAGGCTGAGTTGCCAAGGACGCATCTACTCGAACTTCAGTCTTATCAGAAATTTCATCCAGACTAACTTGTTTTTTATTTTTAACAAAAAGGAATACCCATCCTACTACTGCCAACACTCCTAATCCAACAATAACCATATTTAAAATTTTATTACTTTTTTCTTTCATTTTACTCTCCCAATAATTCTTTCTTTATCTTATCAGATTCATCATAATTATCTTTACATAAGTAAACTTCTTTTCCTTGATATTTTAATGCTATATAATCATAACCAATATCTAAAATTAACCTATCTTTGGACTTAAAAACATTATTAGAAGTAATAAACAAATTACTAATTAACTGCTCTTTAGTCTTATATTTTCCAAGACTAAGCCATTCATTAGAAATATACTTCCCTAAATCAAAGTTTTCACTGACAATATCAATACTATTATACTCTTTACCAGTCTCTGAATCTATTATATAAAAATACACTTTACTCTTATCATTCTTATCTTTCAAAAATTCATAAGATGACTTATAAGTACTTGGACCAAACTCAGTATCATTCATCTTAGAAAACTTATTAACATATATCTTCTTTTTATTATTTTGATATATTTCTTCATCTAAATCATAATGAGAAACCTGATAATATACATAAGAATATTTTCCCAAGGTCTCCATCGCTCCCGCAAGATTATAAACATTATAGTCTTTAGTCTGTAATTCTAACATCTCTTGTAAAACTAAATCCTTAGTAACTTCAAAAACCTTTTCCTCATAAATTCCACTATCATAATCAATCAAAGTATTATTTTTTTCTAAAATAAAATTATTAGCACTATTCTCCGATGTAAATTTTCTATCAATAATAACATTATCATTCAAAAACAAATTATCATCAGTAACATACTTATCATAAATCAATACATTATCATAAATAGTAGTCATATCTAAAGTTATTGTTGCTTTCCTTTGTTTATTATCCAAATCAATATAAGTTTTACTAGTCGACTTATTACCATTAATATCTACATAATCATCTTCAATATATACACATCCAGACTTAATATTCTCTGTAAATTTTTGGCAATTATCACCATTAAAATCAGTTTCATATATAGCCTCTGGATCATTAATACTTAAATCATCAAAGATTAAATAAAGCCATCTTTCCTTAAAATAGAACTTATAATCTCGACGCTTAAATTTATTCATTATCTGCAAAGCAGTCTCTTCAACCCCGCTAAAATCAGGGTAAGGATTTTCACAAGGTCCACCTGAACAAATAAGGCCTGCTGCTTCGACTGCTAAATCATAAGCTTTTTTCTGCAGAATCCCCTTTAGACCATTAACATCATAGATGACATCCTCTAACTTTAAATCTTGGCCATTCTGTAATTCAACATTTTCTGTATCCAAAAGACCAGTCCAATAACTACCTCGAAGAATCTCATCTTCATTAATATCATTTTTCTTAGAATTATACTCCAATATTTCTAAAGAAAGAACATTACTATAAGATGCCGTAAAGTAATTATAAACTATAGAAGTCTTACCATTAGCATTCTTGTCAACTAAACTTTTTATTTTATTATTTATTTTTTTCTCTAAAGTTTTATCTTTTAAGCCATCAATTAAAACATAATATTTATTAGTATTTTTTTCAATTTTAAAATTAAGACCATTCTGAAAATAGGAAGTTGTTGGATCTACCAAATACTTTAAGTTTTCTGAATTAACTTGATAAACACTTTCTAAATTCGTACGGATATTATCCTTATTTATGTCTTCATTATTCTTTGAATTTTTGAATATAAAATATCCCTCTACGCCAACAATTCCTACTAAACTAAGCAAAATTACTTTTTTAACAAACAACCACTTTTTATCCAACAAACTCACAGCCATTCTAATTGCATTATACAATAAAAGTCTTTGAAAAGCAAAAAAATTATACCATTCAAAACAGTATAATTTTCTATATATATCTTAATTAATAGCAACACCATTTACATATAGTTTATAACCATAAAAATCAATATTACTGGGATAAGTGGCAATCCCAAAATGACTATTATCATATTTAACTTTATTACCTATCTTCCCAGTATAAATTTTAAAACCTAAAAATACAATAATTATAACTAACAAATAACTAGCAAAGTAATTTTAAGCATCTTTATCATAATTTATTTAACCTTTCCATATCTTTATCTTCATCTATTCTAATAACACTAAATTTTATTCCTTTTTTATAGTTAGTAAGAGCCCCTTTTTCAAAGCCAATTACATCATTTGGTAAGTTATCTAAATCTAACCACTTAAGTTCTTGACACTTATTCGGTTCATTAATCTTAATTATTCCTTTATAACTTCTAATAACAAAATAGATATCATAATAAGGCTTTAAATTCTTATTAATTCGATTTACTACAAATATATCTTCTATGTTCTTAGTAGTTATATCTATATTTAATTCTTCCTTAGCCTCTCTAATTAAAGCCCCGTAAGCATCTTCACCCTTATCAACATGACCAGCGGGCAGTCCTAGAAAATACGGCCATAATTTACTACCCCACCGTCTTTGAAATAAGATTTCCCCCTTTTCATTTTTTATAATCATATAAATAGCTGATAAAAATTCTTCTCTTGGCATCAAAATCCATCCTATCTTCTTCAATTATATCATAAGGAGTCTTTTTCTTAGCATACTAGTGCTAATTTTTTCACAACCTCACCAGAGACAAAGTAAGCTAAGGAATCAATTGAAACATAATTCTTATCATAACCAAATTTAATCCCAATCCCTCCTGATTTTACCCAACTAGCCAAATTACCAGAATAATCATCAACCAAGATAGCTTTAGAAGCCTTGACTATCATATTTTTTTCTACCCCACTAGGAACACAAATAATACTTATATCACTATTTTTACTTCTAATATAATTCGTCTTGGCAATCATCTCCCCTAAAGAATTAACCGTCGTTAAAATTGCTGGTCTAAATATTTTTTCTTCATAAATTTTATTTATATTTTGAAAAGCATTATTTAACTCCTCGGAATTATCTAATAGTTCATTCCAATCAATACTCTGATAAAACTTAATAACATCAGCTCTATTATTTAAGTCAATACCTAAATCTGCCATCATCTTATAACTTACTCTAATAGTATCTTTAATTACCCCATCAAAATCAATATACAAATTAATCATATTATCCCTCTTTTTTATGTGTATTTTATACACATATAATTTGATTATAAAAGGTATTATTACTAATACACTTATTTTTCTCTATCTTTAAAACAATATAACTTAGCCGGTTTCTTTCCATTAAAAACAGCATCTTTATTAACAGCCCGTATTATTCCATCATTTAATAATTTCTTTCTAAAATTTCTTCTATCTAACTCTTTATTTAACAAAGTTTCATAAACTTTTTGTAACTCTGGTAATGTAAATTCTTCTGGTAATAAATCTTTTAAAATACTACTTTTAAGTATTTTTTCTTTTAAAATTACTAACGATTTATCTATTACTAAGTTATGATCATAAGCAAGCCCAGGCACTTTATCAATAGCAAAAAAATCCGCATTAGAGGTTTTCATTGTTTCCTTTTGTAACTCTATACCCTTAGTATTTATAACTCCTAGAAAGGAAACCCCAATCATTCTTTGTAAATTACTTCTATTAACATCATCAAAGATATTACCTAATTCTAATTTAATATTTTCTAATCCGGTTTTTTCTTTTAGTTCTCTTCTAGCCCCATCTTCTAGGGTTTCATTATTATACATTGCCCCACCCGGTAAGGCCCAATAACCATTAAAAGGCTCATTAGTTCGTTTAACCAACAAAACTTTTACAATTCCCTTATCAACTGTAAACAAAGTAGTAATAACATGAATACCTATATTTTTATATAACTTATTATTTAGTTCCATTACCTTCACCATCCATTTATATTATATGTGTATTTTATACACTTGTCAATCTATAAAAGAAAGTTTACTTCTTTTTCTTCTTATCTCTAATGCGAAAAACAATAATTAAAACTAGTACCATTAAAGACAATACTAATTCTAACATCGAAGCAAACTTTAACATATTATCGCTTGTACAAAGATACGCATACAAAACATAAGCCAGATAACTTATCGTTCCTACTACCCACGAAGAAATACTTAAATCCTCGGAACTTTTACTAATTATTAACTGCGTTATCTGAGGTCCATAGGAAATCAATGTACAAATTGAAACTATACTAAGTAAGACATTAGCAAGCATTTTAATCCCTCTATTCTTAAAATTTTATCTATATTTATTTTAATAAATTATTTTCTAAAATACTACTTTTCTTCTTTAATTATTATTTATTTTTATAATCACAAGTATCATCGTGACTATTAATTATTCCAATTGCCTGCAAATAAGAATAAATTATTGTACTTCCTACAAACTTCATTCCCCTTTTTTGTAAGTCTTGAGAAATATTATCACTTAAATTAGAAGTAGTTTTATCATTTTCATAAATGATATTACCCTTAGTAAAAGTCTTTAAATAATTATAAAACCCCTTATATTCTTCACTAATCTTCTTAAATATTATAGCATTATTTATACTAGATTTTATCTTTAATTTATTTCTAATAATATCTTTATTATTTATTAATTCTTCTATTTTTTTATCATCATAATTTATGATCTTATCAATAGCAAAATTATCATAACTTTTTCTAAAAGCCTCTCTTTTATTCAAAACACATTCCCATGATAATCCCGCTTGAAAAGACTCTAGAATTAACATTTCTAATAAATATTTATCATCAGTATTTAGAATACCCCATTCTTTATCATGATATTCTACATATTTCTTATTTTTTTCGTTGCACCACTTACATCGCATTAAAACTCTTCTTTCTTAATTTAATAAATTTATCTTATAATTTAATACCATCATAAATGGTATATTTTTTCTTATAATAGTCTATCATTTCTTCTAGAGCCCTATTACCAAATTCTCTAATTTTCTTATTATCTTTCATTAGTTCATATAAATAATCTCTACCATAAACTTCATCTATATATTTAATTATTAAAAGACTGGCCATATATCCTCTAAATACTTTTGGTCTATCAAATATATATTCATCAGAAACTTCACTGCCCCCATGCCATCTTATATTTAAATTATCTATAGGAACATAATCATCTAAAAATTTTCTAAATGTTTGTTCTAACTTTACTTCATCATTTAGTAGCCAGTCCTTTTCTCCCGATATAAACTGCGCCATTCCCTCATCAAACCATACTATTCTATCATTACCATAAACATATTTCTTATAATATAAATGAAAAGCCTCATGAGCATTGGTACCCATAGCACTATACCACCACCCACTTTTATAAGCCGCATTGGCATGATTGCAAGAACACGAAAGATTGCTTTTATCATCAAAGAAACCACGGCAATAAGAAGGAACTGGACTTTTATCAACTTCCCTTCGTCTTTTAAAAAATTCATCTAACTCTGTATCGACATCATACGTCTCAAAACATATTTTTTCTAATCTTTCAACACCAAATATTTTTCTATAAAGCATTAATTTATCCATTGTATTTTGAAACATAAAATCTGCTAAAGACTTACCACCTAGAGTATTATTAGGTCTTAAAAATTTCTCTGATACCATCATTTTTATTTCCTCATTATCAATTAGCACTTTCATAATTCTATTCCCACTCCAAACTATTGTCTCATTCATCATCATTAATTTGATTTAACAAATTTAGCTCATCTATAACTTAGTAACATCTTAATTTTATTCTAACACATTACTATTTAAAAAGACACCACTTAAGTGCCTTTATTTCTCTTATTATTTTTGCTTTTTCAACTCATAAACAGTATCAACTTGTTTACAAATATTTTCTGAATATGTAACTATAATGATACATTTATTATCATTTCTAGCCAAATTTTTAAATATTTTCATAATATCATTTTCGGTATCTCTATCTAAATTACCAGTTGGTTCATCAGCCACAATCATCTTCGCATCATAACTAAGACTTCTAGCAATAGCAATTCTTTGTTGCTCCCCACCACTTAGTTTTAAAATTTTACGGTTAACATAAGATTCATCAAGTCCTACTTTTTGCATTAATTGTAAAGCCTTATCTTTTTTATTAGTTATTTTTTCTTTACTAATATCCATTGCCGAAGTTATATTTTCTAAAGCCGTTAAATAAGGTAATAAATTATAACTTTGAAAAACTATCCCAATATGCGTACTTCGATATTCATCTAAATTCATTTCTTTTAAATCTTTACCATCAAAGATTGTCTATCAAATGATATACTTCCTACTATATCATTTGCATTCTGATATTATTCTACCGTCATATTAGCAGTATTTCTTATAGCTAAAGTAATCGTACAAGCACAAGCAATAACTGTTATAATAATCCCAATAAGTATGTTTCTCCCTTTATTTCTTGATATCGAAATAAAAGCATTTTTCATTATATACATAAATCCTTCTCCAATAAAATCAATTATATTGAAGAAATATTAAACAAAAATTAAAAAGCGATAACAAATTTTAAATAATTCATTATCACTCTTTAACTGTATATTATACACCAGTTATTTTATCAAATCGTCAATGATATCTAAAATAAACTTTTATCATAAAAAAGCAAAAAAGCACACTAAAAATGTACTTTAATCATCAATAACTATTTATTATCTTTCTTGTCTTCTTTAAAAGTTTCTTTTAATACAGTACCTGCTGTAACTAGATTTTGTAAATCACTTGGTACTATTATCTTAGTTGCATTACCATTAGCAACCTCTACCATAGCATCATAACTCTTAAGTTTAAGGACAGCCTCATTAACATCAACTGATTTTAATAATTTTAAGGCATCGGCTTTCGCTGCCGAAACTTTTAAAATGGCTTGTGCCTCACCTTCAGCCTCACGAATATGCGTTTCTCTTTTTGCATCGGCTCTTAAAATAGCACTTTCTTTTTCACCTTCGGCAATTAGAATTGCAGCTTTTTTCTCTCCTTCAGCTTGTAAAATTTTCTCACGTCTTTCACGCTCAGCCCTCATTTGTTTTTCCATGGCTTCTTGAATATCTCTTGGCGGAATAATATTCTTAACTTCAACACGGTTAACTTTTATTCCCCACGGATCAGTTGCTTCATCTAAAATTGCTCTCATCTTAGAATTAATAATATCACGACTCGTTAAAGTTTGGTCTAATTCTAACTCACCAATAATATTTCTTAAAGTTGTTGCTGTTAAATTTTCGATAGCATTTACTGGATTTTCAACTCCATAAGTATATAATTTTGGATCTGTAATTTGAAAATAAACAACCGTATCAATTTGCATAGTAACATTATCTTTCGTAATAACAGGTTGAGGTGCAAAATCCTTTACTATCTCTTTTAAGGTTACATTATTTGCCACTCTATCTATAAATGGAATAACATAATGTACCCCTGTTTGCATCGTTGTATGATAACTACCTAATCTTTCAATAACTTTTGCAGTTGATTGGGGAATAATTTTAATTCCTAACACAATCACTAATAGAATTACTATTAAAATAATCCATCCCATATTAATTTTTCTCCTCTACTCGTTGGCACTTAAGTTTTACGCCATCTATCGCTAGTATTTTTACTTTTTCATTTAGTTTAATCTCAGTATCGCTAATTGCACTCCATCTTTTACCATCAACTTTAACCTCTCCAATTTTTAATGGACTAATGGTTTCTGTAACTATTCCTATTTTTCCAATTACTCTATCTAAGTTAGTTGGAATTATTTGCTTATTTTTTACTTTATTAACAAATTTCTTCGTTAACAAAAGGGCTATAAAACTTACTACAACAAATATTCCTATCTGCAAAGAAGTATTATCAGTAAATAAACTAACAAAGAAGCTTACTAAAGAACCAATAGCAAACCAAATAGTTACTAAGTTTACAGTAGCAAGTTCAATAAATACCAAGACAATAAATAACACTAACCAAGTAAATGTCATAACTAACCCACCTACCTAATTTAATTATACTATAAATATTATCTTTTTAGGATAAAAATCATTTTAAAGTTCAAGTTTTAAATAAACATCAGCAATTGATTTACCATTTTCTATCTTGACATCTTCTTTTCTCCTATATTCCTGAAAGCCAAATCTCTCAAAACAATGCAAACTCTTTTTATTATTAGAAAAAATAACCGCTATTAGTTCTTTAAAATTTAAAACTTCTTTAGAATAATTAATCAATCCATTAATAGCTTCTTTTCCATAGCTATAGCCTTGCATAGTGGATTTTATTGAAATGGCTATCTCTGCATTCTCTTTATTTATAATTTCCAAACTAGCATTACCGATGAATTTATAAGTTTCTTTTTCAAGCATAGAAAATACTAATTCGTTATTTTCTAGAACATTATCAATCCATGTTAATTCTTTTTCTTTATCATACTTTTTTTCTTTAGTTAAAGTCATTCTTTGAATATCTTTATCATTTACCAAGGCTAAATATTCATCAACCAACTCCCTAAATACTTTAGTAAATATAATATTATCTGTTTCAAAAGTGCAATTTTTTGGAAAAATTTAATTCTTCTTTAATAGTCTCAAACAAATCCTCATAATTATCTGGTTTCACTTTTTTAGAAATAAACCCTAGTTTTTTTCCAGTCTCAATATTTTTAAGATTATCATCTATAAATAAAGTCTCTTCAGGAACCAAATTATATTTCTCTATCAATCTTTTAAAAACACCCTCATATGGCTTAATCATGTGTTCTTGAAAAGATAATACATACCCATCTACTAAATCAAATAAACCACTTTTCTTAACTGAATTATAAGTATTTTGATTTATATTTGATAACAAATAAATTTTATATTCATTTTTCAATTTCTTTATCATCTCTAAAACTCGTTTATCAACAAAAGCATAGTTATCATAATTATTCCAAAAATCATTAATAAGTCTATCATTTAGATGATTAGTCCGATCACAAACAATCTCTATAGCACTCTCTCTACTAAGATATCCCGTATCTATTAAACCATAACCCAACCATTCTGGCGAATTTATAACATTCTTTAAAATAAACTCTCGTTCTTCTTCTAAAGAAGTATACTCTCTTAAAACTCTTTCGACATCAAAATTAAGTATAACATTACCAATATCAAAAACCATACTTTTTATCATTTAAATTCACCAATCCTTTTCTCTATAAAAATTTTATCTTCCCTAAGATATTTTCTTCATATCTTCTTAATATTAATCTTTCAGTTTCTAATTTTGGATTTAACATACTATCAACTCCTAATTATATTTTAACATTAATTATTAAAAAAAGGATGTCCACATTTAAAATGTTTTCCACACCCTTTTTCACTTATTTTTTTAATATTTCGCACCCAAGTTATTAAACTTAATAAATTTTAAATATCCACTTATTTACCACAACAGTTTTTATACTTTTTGCCACTTCCGCATGGACATAAATCATTACGGCCCACTTTTTTTATCTTTTTAGGGGTACTCTTAGCATGTTCTTTACCATCATTAGCAATTATTTCTTGCTTCTTAGGAGCCGGTTCTACAGCTCTTGCAATTTGGGCTTTAAGTAAGAATGTTGATATCTTACGGTCAATTTCATCTTCCATTCGATCAAATAAATCGAAGCCTTCTTGTGTATATGCTTGTAATGGATTAGATTGACCATAACCGCGAAGTCCGATGCCTTCTCTTAAGTGTTCCATTGTAGAAATATGATCTACCCAAGCTTCATCAATAACTCTTAAACTAATCATTCTTTCAAATTGAGAAATAACTTCTAACGGAACTTCTTTTAGCTTATCATTATAATCATCCATAATCTTGCCTTCAAAATAATTAGCAAGTTCATGATCTTTAATATTTTTAATATCATCCATTGTTATCTTAGTCTTAGTTAATAAATGATTATTAACTTCTTCTAAAATATCTGTCTTATCTTGTTCTGTTAAATATCCTTCTGGAGCAATATGACCATCAACAAGGCCAATTAAATTATTAGTAAATGTCTCTTCAATCTCTGGGGTTACATCATCATTATCAAGTAAAGCATTTCTTCTCTTATAAATAATCTCTCTTTGTTGATTCATAACATTATCATAATCAAGCAAACTCTTACGCATATCAAAGTTATTACCTTCAACTTTTCTTTGGGCTGATTCAATAGTCTTGGTAAATCTCTTTGAGCGAATAGCTTGGTCCCCAGTCATACCTAGTGCAATCAAAGCATCTTTAATCTTATCAATACCCGAACCAAAACGACGCATTAAATCATCCTCAAATGATACAAAGAATTGAGAAGTACCCACATCACCTTGACGACCAGAACGTCCTCTTAACTGATTATCAATACGGCGAGACTCATGTCTTTCGGTACCAATTACATATAACCCACCAAGTTCTAAAACGCCTTCACCTAGTTTAATATCGGTACCACGACCAGCCATGTTTGTAGCAATGGTAATAGCCCCTTTCTCACCAGCTTTAGCAATAATTTCAGCTTCTCTAGCATTATTCTTGGCATTTAAAACTTCATGAGGAAGTCCTTCTTTTTTTAGCATCGCACTTAACTTCTCATTAGCAGAAACACTAATAGTACCAACTAAGATAGGCTGCCCCGTTGCATGAATTTCTTTAATCGTATTCACAATAGCATGATACTTATCTTTCTCTGTAGCATAAACTAAATCTGGTAAGTCAACTCTCGCAATTGGTTTATTTGTAGGAATTTGAATAACATACATATTATAAATATTAATAAATTCTTCTTCCTCAGTCTTCGCTGTCCCAGTCATACCCGAAAGTTTGTTATACATTCTAAATAAGTTCTGGAAAGTAATTGTTGCCATTGTCTTCGTTTCTTCATTGATAGTAACGCCTTCTTTAGCTTCAATAGCTTGGTGTAATCCATCACTATATTGTCTACCAACCATTAAACGACCTGTAAATTGATCAACAATAATTACCTGATCATCACTAACAACATAATCAACATCTTTACAAAACCCATAATTAGCCTTTAAAGCCTGATTAATATGATGTACTAACGCACTATTATCAATATCATAAAGATTATTTAAATTAAACATTTTTTCAATCTTTTTACTACCAGACTCGGTTAAAGAAACATTTTTAGTCTTAACATCAACATCATAGTCTTCTTCATTTAACTTTTTAACCGCCCTGTCACTATCAATATAAAGATTTTTAGAATCAAATCTTCCTCCGGAAATAATCAAAGGAGTTCTAGCTTCATCAATTAAAATTGAATCAACCTCATCAACTATACAGAAATTAAGTGGTCTTTGAACTCTATCTTCTTTTCTAATAACCATATTATCTCTTAAATAATCAAAACCAATTTCATTATTTGTTGAGTATAAAACATCACAATTATAAGCATCCTGCTTCTCTTTAGGAGTTAACTCTCTTAAATTCAAACCAACTGTAAGTCCTAAGAAACGATAAATATTTCCCATCCACTCCGAGTCACGTTTTGCAAGAAACTCATTTACAGTAACAATATGAACACCCTTGCCAGTTAGAGCATTCAAATAAGTTGGCATCGTTTCCGTTAAAGTTTTACCTTCACCAGTTTTCATCTCTGCAATGTTACCAAAATGAATAGCAAGTCCACCGACAATCTGAACAAAATATGGTTTTTCTCCAATAACACGGAATGCTGCCTCACGAACCGTTGCAAATGCTGGAACAATCAAATCATCCAACTTAGCTCCATTATCCAACTGTTCTCTAAATTCTACTGTTTTATTTTTTAATTCTTCATCGCTTAATGCTTTATATTCGCTGTCTAAAGCCATAATTTCATCAGCAATTTTTTCAAAACGACAAAGTTCTCTATATTCTGAATCTATTAATTTTTTAAAAAAATTCATATCATATCCTCCATAATCACATTTTTATTTTAGCACAACCCTCTGTATTTTCCTAGAAAAACCGTATTTTTTATCTTTTATTACGTGTTAAAGATAATTTATAAGATGTTACATCACCAATCCCAGTATGTTCTAATTTAGTAACAGACCATTTTTGTTGACGTAATTTAGTATCTAAAATACTCAAAATACTTTGAACCTCTGAGGAACTAACATTACCTTTTCTAATAAATTTCAAAAAGAAAGGATACTTCACAATTATCTTTTTATCAGCAATTATGGCCTTATACGCATGTTTACCTTTTTCATAAAAAATAATTAAATATTTTCCATCAATCATATTATCTGTAACATTATAATATGTCTGAAGAAATTTAAAATCAACTACACAATCGCCTTTAATTTCTCCTTTTTCAATCAAAACATATCGACCATTACCACTAACATCAGAAAGAAATTTATATCCTTGTTGTAATAACTCCTCATCAAATCGTAAATTTTCCATTCTTTAACCTCCTGTATAATAAACGCAAGCTAAATATAAGCCATTGGGACTAGCCGTCATCATCTGACCAGGTTTATCATAATTTTCCAATAATTCTTCTACTTCCTTAATAGTATGTTTTCCTCTAGCGACGTCTATCATCGCTCCAACCATATTTCTTACCATATAACGATAAAAACTCTTACCAACAAATTCTATTTCTAAAAACTCACCATTTCTAATAAAGTTTATCTCTTTAACAACGGCCTCATAATTATCTCTTTCACCAGCTGTAAAATTCTTAAAATTATGTACTCCTAAAAAGATTTTGCTACATTCCCTCATCGCTTCAATATCCAAATTATAAGGATACTGCAAATAATATCTATCCAAAAAGACACTATATTCTCCTAAATTAATCTTGTAAACATACTTTTTCCCCAAAGCACTTCTTCTCGCATGAAAATTATCACCAACATTTTCAATTTTCAAAACTCTTATATCTCTTGGCAGAATAGCATTTATAGCCTTCATTAACCTTTCAACAGGAATATTATAATCCAAATCAAAATGAATTACTTGTCCATATGCATGAACCCCTTTATCAGTCCTCGAAGCTCCTTTTACAAAAGTTTCTTTCTTATTTATAATACTTACAGCCTTCTCGAGCTCCCTTTGTATAGTCGGTAACTCATTAAGTCTTTGAAAACCATAATACAAACTCCCATCATAACTAATTTTCGCTTTATATCTCATTTACCCTCAACACTTCTATAAATCCCTTTAATTAATTCATTAATATCTAAATAATTCGATAAATTAATGTCTTTATCTTTAACCATTTTAATAAATTCAATAATCTTCGGACACTTAATATACTTATACAAATCCTCATTATATAAATCTCTTTTATCCCCAGTTACCACAACTTTGCCTTTATTAAAAATAATATAATCATCCAAAGTATCTAAAAATGCCCCAATATTATCACTAACAATAATAATATTTTTACCATAATTTCCCTTTAATCTTCTTAAAACCTTCTTTAAATAATCAATATCTTTATAATTAAACCCTTTCTCATAATAGTCAAAAATATATACCAAAGGATTATAAAACAATACAAGCGCTAATTGAACCCTTTTTATTTCTGTAGTAGATAAAGTTCCAAAATTTCTTCTTAAATACCCGTCATTAAGTCCAACTAACTTTAAGGCATCATACATTTTCTTATTACAATCTTCATAATCAAGTTCATAAAACTTCACTAAATAGTTCATTTCATCATAAACTGTCTTTGTCTTAAATTCTTTTAAAGGATTATTACTTAAATACCCAATATCTTTAATAGTCCCCGCTGGTTTTATCTCTAAACTCCCATTAACTTTTATCTTCTTACCAATCAATAAATCCCTTAATAATCTTCCAGAAATTCCACTAACAAAAGTTATATTACTACTTTTAAAAGTACAACTAACATTATTTAATTTTCGTTCTTCATTAACCGAAGAACAGCTAACCTTATTTAAAATTATTTCCATATTGTCTTTATCATCTTTCTTTCATTAATGATAATCTCACTTAGTAATCCATAATACCCTAATTGAATAGATAAATCAACTAGAAAAGGTAAATTAAATCCTAATCTTTTCAGAATTTGCTCTTCTTTTAAACATTCTAAAGTCTTACCCTCCATAGCAATTCCTTTATCATATAGAATTATCAAATAATCACTATCTAAAAGATTTTCCATATCTGTCGTAATATTTATAATCGTAATATTATTACTCTTACAATACTTAACTATTCTTTTGATATCATTTTCTTCCATATTAACAAAAACATCATCAAATACTATATACTCACTATTTCTTATTAAAGCTTTAATAATCTTTAAATAATTCTTAAATCTCTTAGTACAAGTAGACACCCTAGTCTCTAAAACATTATCCAACTTAAAAAACTTGACAACCTTATTAACTCTTGCCTTTTCTTCATCTACTGTCAAATTTAAGTCATTAAGACTATCAAACAACTCATCTATTACCATATTAGTGCTTGAATACCTATCATTAGTAATAACACTAACATATCTTTTTAAAAGATAAAAATTATCTTTAACTATTTCCACACCATTAATTATAATACTACCACTATACTTTAGAGTTCCCGCTAAAATTCCCGCTAATGTCGACTTTCCACAACCGCTTGTCCCGATAATAGCCGTGTTTATCCCCTTGTTAATTTGCATAGTAAGTCTATCAAATACAGTAAAGTCATTATATTGAAAAGAAATATTACTTAATTTAATAGACTCCATTATATCACTCCATTTTACCACTAATTAGTTATTATACAAGAAAGTTTCCTAAAAGAAAAGAAAATATTAGATATTTTCTTGGGTTTTTGTTGGTATTTTCTCCCAACTGTTTCTTTGTTTATAAAATAAATTATTTATTGTTTTCATTGATTCTAATGATTAACTCACCATCTTTACTATAGCCATACTTTTCCCTAGCATATCTTAAAACATATTCTGGGTCTTGAAGCTTTACTACTTCTTGCTCCAAAACTTCTTGTTTATCTTGAAGTTCTTGATATTCTTTTTCCAATTTCTTCTTTTGAATAATATTATTGCCAATAGCTACCCAGTCTCTAGCTAACCCACTAAAAACAACAACAACCATACCTATTAAAAAGAGTAAAATTCCTTTCCTTTGTAAATTCTTAATAATTAAGGTCTTTTTCTTCTTTTTCATTCTACCAACACACCTTATCACCTAAATTTTATCATTAATTAAAAATTTTAGCTATAAAGATACCACAAATATCCTAAATTTTACATTTTCTTCAAAAGAAAAAGATAGAATTACCTATCTAAAACATTTAAATTACTCTTAATCATTTTCTTCTTATTAATTTTGTCCCCACCAGAATTCCAAGTCCTAAGACACCTAAAAAATATATATGAAATATCCCTTTATTAAGAAAATAAAATAAGTCTATATAACCAATAACACTCAAATAGCTTAATAAAATATAAATAACAATCTTACCTAAATAATTGCTTTTCAAAATAAACCTTCTATTAACAAAATATAACCAATATATTAATATTCCATAAATAAAAGATGTAGCAAAACATATCAGCTGTAACTTAATACTCACTTAAATAACTTAGCAAGAATACTATTATCCTTCTTACTATCCTTTCCATCTAAATAAACCAAAGAATTAATCTTTCCCTTAATTTGCAAATTACCATCAATAATATCCAGTTTAACAATCTCCAGATTATTTCCCTTTAAAACCAAAGGACCTAAATTAGTCTCCATAACAAATTCTTCAGGGTCAAAACTAACTAATTTTTTTAAACCAGATAAACTAATTTTCTTTCTATCATTAAGTTTAATCTCACTAATTAAAGTTACACTATCTAATCTATTATCCATATTATCACCATTAGATTATATGTCATTATGATTTAAAATATTATTCTTTAGAAACTTTTATCTATAAATATCCTTTTTTAAGAATAAATAAGTCTTATATATAATAATGAAAAATTTCCTAGATGATACTATTCTTATAGATATATAGATTACCCAATCTTAAGAATAATTACAAGTTTTTTATTAAAATTTTCCCATAAAAAAACTACCTAGATAACCTAAGTAGTAAACATTAACTATTCAGCCTTTTTATATTCAGCAATAATAGCATCTTCTAATTGTTTTCTTGCATCAGGATTAATAGGATGAGCTATATCTCTGTATCCACCAGTAGCAGTTTTTCTACTTGGCATCGCAATAAATAAGCCATTGTCTCCTTCAATAATTCTAATGTCGTGTACTGCGAATGAGTCATCTAAAAGAATTGATGCTATTCCTCTCATTCTAGAACCTTCTTTTTCGATTTTACGAACTGTAACTGATGTAACTTGCATATAAATTCTCCTTCTATTGTCTATTACAACATAATTTCATTTTAAACCAAGTATTACCAAAAATCAAGTATACAATTTTTTCTCGACATCAACTTTACATATGATAAATACATACATCCCCAATAGCAACATCAGCATAAGTAAAACTTTTGTTAACTCCTTCAACTAACACCGTAAAAATATTGGGATATACTTCATTAACAATACCTTTCATCATCGTTGTTTTAGCCCTACTACCACTTACCTTTAACATAATCTCTTTATTTACTAAAGATTTAATTTCATCACGAATATCACTAACATTCATCTTGGATACCCCACATACATCATACCATTACAAATTATGCCACCCATTCCCATCTCTCCATTCTTAGTTTTCTCTAAAAGTTCAATCAAATTAATTTCTTTACTTTTCTCAGTTAAAGCCACATTACAAGCAATAATCGCTGGATCTAAAGCATGAATATTAACTCTTTTAGGACTACTAGCAAAATTTGCCCCAGCTTTTATAAGTTCTTCATAATTACTTTGACAAGCTCCTGCTATAATAATTAACTTTTCATGGGAACTCTCATACTTCCTTGCATTTTTGACAGCTTTAACAAAATTTAAAGAATTCTTATAATTTCTTAAATCTTTTTTATCACCTTTTTTCTTCATATAGGCATCATGCCCAGTGATAATTACAATATCAGGTTTTGCATCTTTTAAATAAGTAATAATATCATCACTTACCGTTTCCTCATCAATTTTCCTTCCAATAGCAAAAACCTTATTTTGTTTATAATAATCCATACATCTTTTTAAGTATTCACTATCACCATCTAAATGTAAAATACGCGCTGGCAAATAAAAGAAATTACTTCTATCCCCACTTTTTACTTCATCAATAAAATTAGCAGGTCTAAAATCGTCTTCAATTACACTTTTATCAACGCTAACGCAATCATCTATCGGACTATCCGCATAAAGTCTAGCGTAAACCCCCTTTAAATAAACTGTATCCCCTCTAACATTTAAAACTAGAAATACAGTATCGTTTCCATAGCTCTTACGTGTAATATAATCGCCTTTTTTTATCACGAATATCACCAATAAATATTATTATTTAAGACACAAAAAAAGAACTACAAATGTAATTCTTTTTAAACAGTCACAAAGTACTTTTTATACAAATCTGCACCTTTTTCTAATGACTTTTACATTTTTAATCGATTTTACTAGATTTAATTAGAAAACAAAGCTGCATAAATATCTAAAAATTCTTTTAAACTAATCTCCTCAGCTCTGTTTTGAAGATTATGATTATATTTAACTAAAACACTATTAATTTTTTCTAAATCATAGTTTTTTAAATTATTACGAAGATTTTTTCTTTTAAATTGAAAAGCACTTTTAACAAACTTAAAAAATTTATCTTCATCTGCTAAATCTCTTTTATCTTTTCTATCCAACTTTATAATGGCACTATCGACATTAGGAACCGGATAAAAGGCTTTTCTTGGTACTTCAAATAATTTTTTTACTTGATAATAATAATCTAAATAAACACTAATTGAGCCGTAATCTTTACTCCCATGTTTGGCACCAAAACGGTCAGCTACTTCTTTTTGAACCATTAAAATACAAGCCTTTTCGTTTAAATTTTCAGTAATAATCTTTTCTAATATTGGGGTTGTAATATAATAAGGAATATTGGCGATTATATATAAATTTTTATAATTATCAGGTAAATACTCCTTAACATTTACTTTCATAAAATCTTCATAGACAACTCTTAAATTAGGAGCTTTAATTCTATCTAATACCGGTTTTACTTCCTTATCAATTTCAAAGGCAATGACTGGACAATTATATTTAACTAAGTATTTAGTTAAAGCCCCATGTCCGGGTCCTATCTCAACAATACAATCATCCTCTGTGCACATAACACTTTCTACAATTTTTTGTAAAATTTTCTCATCTTGTAAAAAATTCTGTCCTAAGTTCTTTTTATATCTAAACTTTTCCATCTATTTACCTCCATAAAGCAATTTCAACATAATCATTATACACTAATACTAATTATATCCCAAGTATTTTAATAAAAAGAAAAAAGATGCTTACCATCCTTTTCTTAAAATATCATAAGATACCACAGACCTACCAACATTCTTAGAGGCATAAGCTTCACTAACAGTTAATAAATCTAAATTATATTTACTAACCCCTCTATCAAGAACTATCGCATACATAGGTTCATCATATAACTTATGTTCATTAATACGAATTATTGTCCCACAAGGAAGAGCCTTCGAGGAAGCAACAATATTTACTTCACCATAAGTCCTATCCTCGTACGTAACATTACCATTCAAAACATCTAAATTACTCATACAAGCCAATCGCCCACTACATAAAGGACAATCAGCCCCATAACCAGTTAAATAACCCGTATAAGTATCTTTAGCACTATAAAGATCATTTTTTATATCATTTTCTAACTTCATTGCCATCGCATTTAAATCAAGAGTCAAACTCAAGTTAGAATTCTTACTATTATTCAGATAATTTATTCCACTTCCAGAAGATCCAAGTAACAAAGTAGCACCTACTACTAGCAAGCCTTGTATTCCCCTTAAAAATATTTTCAAAATAAATCCACCACCTGACAAAAGTCTATCATAGGTATCTCTAAATGTCAAAAATTCGCTTAATATTTTGATTGGTAATTTCTGCTAGCTCACTCAAAGGAACCTCATAAATATCAGCTACAAACCTAGCTGTATTCATCATTTTTCCTGGATTATTTTGCGTTCCTCTAAAAGGCACAGGTGTAAGATAAGGACTATCCGTTTCTAAAACAATACTATTCATATCTATATTTTTTAAAGTAGCTTTAAGATTACAATTTTTAAAAGTAGCAACTCCATTTATCCCTAAAACAAAACCTAACTTAATATATTCCCTAGCCATTTCTAAACTACCACTAAAGGAATGAATAACTCCAAAGTTATGGTGTTTTTTTAATATTTCTAAAGTATCACCCGCGGCCTCACGACTATGAATAACCACCGGTAAGTTTAATTTTTCAGCGATATCTAATTGTCGTTCAAAAACTTCTATCTGCTTATCCTTATTATCCTTAGTATAGTGATAATCTAAACCAATCTCACCAATTCCCACTATTTTCTTATCCAAATTATCAAAAATAGTATAGTCAAAATCTTCCTCGATATTTTCAGGATGTAAGCCTACTACCCCGTACATTTCGGGATATTTTTTTACTAATGCCATTACTTCTTTACTACTTTCTAAATTGTAAGCAGCATTAATTACCCTAGACACTCCCGCTTCTTTTGCATCTTTTAAAATCTCATCAATATCATCATAATATTCACTTAAAATATGACAATGAGTATCGCAAAACATCTATTTAACCTCAATTCTAGCAAATAAATGTTCTGGTTCCCCTAAAGTTTTCCCAGTTTCTAACGCCCCAAAGTGTAATGTACTTTCAACACTTGTTTGTTCTGTATTTAATTGTTTTAAAATCTTTTCGCTAGTCTCTGGTAAATAAGCTCCAAGAAGAATACTACAAATTCTAATGCTTTCTAATAAGTTATATAAAACCGTAGCCAATCTATCTTTCTTTGTCTCATCTTTAGCTAAAACCCAAGGAGTTGTCTCATCAATATATTTATTACATCTCTTTAAAACATTAAATATTTCATCAATAGCATCCCCAATATGAAGACTATCCATTTTAATCTTAACATTATCATAAAGATTTTCACTCATATCAATTAACTCATCATCAAGACTTTCTCTAACACCAGGATTACTTATAACACCATCAAAATATTTATAAGCCATACTAACCGTACGATTAACTAAATTTCCTAAAATATTTACTAAATCACTATTAATCCTTTCGACCAATAAATCTTCACTATATACCCCATCAGCACTAAATGGAATTTCATGTAAAAAATAATATCTAATGGCATCGACACCATACTTCTTAACTAAATCATCAGCATAAACAACATTTCCTTTGGACTTACTCATCTTCCCATCAGCCATAATTAACCAAGGATGTCCAAATACTTGTTTTGGTAAAGGTAAATCTAAACTCATTAAGAAACAAGGCCAATAAATAGTATGAAATCTAATGATATCTTTACCAATTAAATGTAAATCAGCTGGCCACCATTTTTTAAAGTCATCACTACCACCATCAATATCATAACCAATATTAGTAATATAGTTAGTTAAAGCATCTAGCCATACATAAACAACATGTTTAGGATCAAAAGTTACCGGAATCCCCCAAGTAAAAGTAGAACGCGAAACACATAAATCTTGTAAACCAGGTTTAATAAAGTTATTAATCATTTCATTTTTACGAGCCACTGGAAGAATAAACTCCGGATGTGTTTCAATATATTCAATTAATTTATCTTGATATTTTGATAATCTAAAGAAATATGCTTCTTCTTTTTTCTCTTCAACATCTCTCCCACAATCTGGGCATTTCCCATCTACTAACTGACTTTCTGTCCAGAAAGATTCACAAGGTGTACAATAAAGACCACTATATTCTCCCTTATAAATATCTCCTTTATCATACATTTTCTTAAATATTCTTTGGACTACTTCTTCATGATGTTTATCAGTAGTTCTGACAAACTTATCATAACTGGTATTCATTGTATCCCAAATATTTTTAATTTCTCCTGATACATTATCTACAAATTCTTGAGGAGTAATACCTGCTTCCTTAGCTTTTAACTCTATTTTCTCCCCATGTTCATCAGTACCTGTTTGAAAATAAACATCGTATCCTTCTAATCTTTTAAATCTTGCTATTGCATCTGCTAAAACAATCTCATAAGTATTACCAATATGTGGTTTACCTGAAGTATAAGCGATAGCTGTACTAATATAAAATTTCTTCTTTTCCATAATAAATTCTCCTTCTTATAAATACTTTTTTAATTCATAAATATTAGATATCGTCTGATATTTACGTGTTTTTTTCTTTTCTTTATTTGTTATATAATATGAATAGACTCCTAGATTAGTTGCAAACTTAATATCAATTTCATAAGTATCACCAACATAAACAATTTCTTCTTTCCTATATTGTTTTAAAATTAGATTCATCATTTCACTATAAGGTTTTCTATCATAATTATCACAACCATAAACGTTATTAAAATACTTTAGTATATTATAGTTTTTTAATCTGGCTACTTGCTGTTTAGTAAACCAATTAGTTATTACAAATAAAGTATACTTTTTACTTAAATACTCTAGTAAATCCTCTAGTTCTTGATCTTTCTTTTTAGGAATAGCATCATATAATCTTAAAGTCCATTGATTAACAAAATCATTTGGAACCTCTAAATTCATATATTCAGCAAAATACCTAGACATTTCCTCTTCATTAAATCTCGTATGCGTATTTTCATATCCCTTCATCGCTGATAAAAATAGAGCAAATGTTTTTGCATCTGTAGGTAAATTATTATCTTGCATACATTTTTTTGTAATATTATCGAACTCATCTAACCAAGGAATAAGAGTATTATCCAAATCAAATACTACTGCCTTTATCATAACACCTCCTAATAAAAAAATTCATAACTTAAGGACGAGCAAACCCGCGGTACCACCTTAATTTATGAATTAACATACACTTATATCTTAACGCGATTAAACGATTTAACTCCCAAATCCATACTCCCTATTAATCTTGCCTATCTTTCACCACTTAAAAGGCTCTCTTCTTAAAGACGCTTAGGTACCCATTTGTTCTTTGTTAATTAACCTTAGTATAGCATATTTTTCTCAAAGTGTTACAATTTTTAGTAATAAAATTTTATCTAAATACCAATCTCAATGATAATATCTTCTAATTCTTTCTAATTTTTTATTCCTAAGAACAACATCATTTGAATTATCTATATTAATCGAACCATCTTCACTATAACCCATAACTACTTCATCACCCTCTAAAACTTCAAAGACACCAATTCCCTGTAGAAAAGTCTTATTATAATCATACATATACCCAGGACCTCTTTCCTCTTTAGGACTTAAAGTAAAATAAGTAATATACATATCTAACTGATAAGTAAGTTTACTTTTTTCTGTCTTCGGTATCTCTAAATCACCTAAATATAATTGTAATCCCGTTAAAACATTATAGCAAAAATCTCTTATATCACCATGAAAATTCCCACTCATTAAGCCAATTTTAACAATTCCTAATTCTACTAGATTACCAATATTATTTATATCATCATCAGTCAAAAATATTTGATTACTATCAAAATCAACAGACCTTTTCCTATCAGCCATAAACTCTTTTAAAGTTAAATAGTTAGCTCGCCACCCATTATCTTTTTGAATGATCTTTAACTCTTTTATAACAAGTAACTTAATCTTTAGACCTAAAATAATTCGTTTGTTATCATCAAATATTATCGGTTCCACCAGACTACTCTTAGAATCCATCTTATCTGCAAGAAAATCTATTCTAAGAACAATATCATCTAAATTATCCAATTTTTCAGATACTTTCTTAATACTATAAATCTTCGAAGAATTAAGTTTATAACTACTAAGACTAGCATTATACTTAAAAAAAAATAAGTCTTTTAACTCCTGAAGTATCTTTTTATCCATCATCTTTAAATGATGTCTATCATTTAAAAGTCTTACTCTTCCGTGACTAGTTAAAATATACATAGGAATATCATCTACATACATAACCCCTAAAGTCTTAGGACTTTCTAAAACTATATCATTTTGTCTAACGTGAAGATCAATAATCGAAGAAAGACCAATCTTTCTTAAATCCTTCTCTAATTCACTTAAAAAATCTAGTATAAATCTCGTATCATCCATAACATTTTGCCTCATAATACGAGTATATAATTCTTAGCACGAAATATCAAGCTTAGAAGTAATTAAGATATTAATAATTTTACCAACCTCTCCATTACATTCACTTCCAACAACAATAATAATTCCCTCAACATTACTATCAATAATGACCGGTCTTATATCGCAATCCTTACATATCTCCTCTTTAAGACTATCTAATTCATACAAAGATAAACTAACACACTTCTTAACATCGATATTACTTATCTCCGTATTATTAAATATAATTTCTTCTCTATTAGTTGCTAAAAACTTAATCCCACTATAATTAGTCAAAATAGTTAATAAAGTCTTAACATAATCATTATACTCTTTGATAGCAACCATCTTATTTAAGACAATTTTATCCCCATCAAGCCCTATCTCCAAGGAATCATTAGTTCTTATCGATAATCTTTTTCTAATATCCTTAGGAATAACAATTCTTCCTAATTCATCAATTCTTTTTATTTGTCCGTTCATATATACCTCTATGTTTATTATTGTCTTTTTTTTAAAATTTATAACATTATTTTTTTATTTATAATCTTATTATTTCTTCCCACCCGCCACCCTAAAAAGTATCTTTTATAAATTATTAGATTTATTTCTTTTTAACAATAATGATGAAAAAAAATTAAAATGTGATGGAACAAAGGTTTATTTAGTAGGGATTAAAGAAATTAAACATATAATTAAAAAATAAGATTTTACCAATTATTTCCAATTGAAAGAAACAGTTATCTATTTTAAAATTAAAGGTGCCAGTTATCAATATAATTTTAGGGCTTCCTCGCCGTCTGTTTCTTATTCCTTGACGGGGTTCGGCCAGATTCCTGCTAAAATTAGCTCAAGTGCTATGAACTTAGGATAAATGCCTACGGACATTTATAAAAGTGGCAACGATTAATCGTAATCTAATTTAGATTGGAAACAGATAACTGACCAGGCTATATGCCTAAACTAAAAATATAGATGTCATAATCGTTTTAGATATAATGACTAGAACTATATTTTTTTATTGTCTCATGCATATTATAAATGTTATAATTAGAAAGAGTTTAGTTGGAAGAAAAATGAATAACGAAAATTTTAAATTATTAGATAAAACTAAAAAAACAGCAAACTATATTAAAAACATAACAATTAATATTCCTAAAAGCGAAAGAATATTAAAAGATAGTATTGAAAAAGCAATATTTCAAAGTATTGAAAATACATATTATTATATAATCCAAAATAATGAAAACAATCGTATAAAAGATAAATATTTAAAAGATTTATTAGTAAACTTTGCAATGCTAGATTATTTTATGAAATGTTGTAAAGAAGGAAAATATATTAGCAATCACCAATGTGATGTAGTATGTAAATTTTTATTAGAATTAAGGAAAATAACTTATGGAATTATCCGCACCAATAAAATTTAACGATATTGTTACCGATAAAAACATTAATGAAGCTTATCGTATTATCAGAAAAAATACCATTCATCGAAAAAAATTAACTGTTTTCGAAATGTACTATCTTTCTAATATTTTTAATATTAAGAATAATCTATATAATAATACATACACTCATCAATCATATAACATCTTCTTAGTCCAAGAGCCTAAATATCGTATCATTATGAGCGAAAAGTTATATGATAAAATAATTAATCATTTAATAAGTAAATTTGTCTTAAAACCATGCATTGATAAAATATTAATTTCCAGTAATGTTGCTACTAGAGAAGATAAAGGCACTAAAGCAGCCATTGATTATATGAAATACTATGTTAATAAATTAAAATTTAATGCAGATAATATATTCTATGCTTTTGCAGATAAAGAAATGTTTACTAGGAT
>ENA-OROK01000976-OROK01000976.1-human-gut-metagenome-genome-assembly--contig:-NODE-976-length-30242-cov-3.640441_pt1 | contig 30242 bp, 8 predicted proteins | sample MGYA00242127_ERZ509046 | MGnify/ENA primary metagenome ERZ509046 (study PRJEB26280, sample SAMEA2338728) | human gut metagenome | biome: human gut; feature: human-associated habitat; material: faeces... | reverse complement strand
TATTAGCGGTTTATTTGTGCATTGTTTGACATTTGATTTCCTCGCTTCATTTGCCTATCCTTAAGGCGAATTACATTTAGGAGAGAATCTCGCTGACGGGTTGCAGCAACTGTTAATCTCAGCGAATCCTGTCTAGCATTGGCTCTAATAGAATCTATTACTCCTGTGTTCACGCGATACACACTATCCCTATTGACTAATTCGCGATGAAGTGAATCTGCCACCAGTTTAATACTATCAACATTTTCAATTTTGTCCTTATTGGATTTACCTTTGAAAAATGTTCTCTGTTTATCCTGCGCCATAATATTAGAACTTAGGAACAGGGAAACTAAAATTATTATTAGTCCTTTTATTTTCATTTTTCTAGTTATTTGCATATGGTATCAATACATATCCTCTGTCGCTTCCCTCATTAACTGAGCCGTCCTTTCTATATGTTACATATATAGTGTATGTAGACGATTTGCTCAAATTATTTAAAGTTACAGTTTTGTAATTATACAAGTTTGTACCTGATGAAGGACTACCTTTCGTGCTGGCATAATTCGAGCTTGTGGTAGGTCTTGAATCCTTTCCTACCATAACATAGTCATGATTAGATTCACCATTACTACGAACATAGAATGTAAATGAATCATACCCCTTTATCGTAAAATACATCGTTGCTTCTGAATCATTTCTGTGATAATTGCTCGAAGATTCATATGCTCTATAAGATGTACTTGGAGAAATCATACTAGTCCACTGATAATTTGTAGTGATATTTATCTCTTTACGAGTAAAAAACTCTTTGGCATTTCTGTAATACTCTGCTGCCTTTTGTTTTATGGATTCCGTTGTTTTGGCATTATAACCATATTTTGAGCGATTATTATCATACTCCTGAATCTTACTATTTGCTGTTGACATCAACGAATTAAATGCTTCCTCTGTCATATTGCGATAATTCGCCATCTCATTGACTTTCGATTCAACTTGATAGTAATGCGAATTACCAATATTTGACTTCACTGCGGCTAGTTTATTTGTCAAATCGGTACAATTTGACAAAGGATCCATTGTTCTATACTTTTCGGCATTTTGTATCTTTGTATTGGCATCGCTCACAGAATGGAATGTTGAGTACGAAGCCACCTTTTTAGCCTCTTTATAATTACTAATAATCTGTTCAATCCTGCGTAGGTCTGTCTCATACGATCCGGCAACAGCACTAGTCTCGCCATAATCTACCTTCAATGTTCTTAGATGAGCTATGCGGTTAAGCATTGCTTTGTGGTCTGACTCTCGCCATGTAGAAGCCCTAAACTTAGCATGACTTAATTTAGTAAAAATGGGGAGATACTTTTGAACCAGAGCTTTTGTCTGATAATCAATTTCTTCTTCAGTCATAAATCCTTCACTCTTGTACATGCCAAGTTTGTCAACGACCACATTATAAATAGAGTCATTGAAAATGGTATTCTCCGTGTCGGAAAATCCATTTATATTAGCTTCGAGTGAAGACTTGTGCAGATTGTTCACTGGCACATCTGTGGGTGGAGCAACAATCGTCGGATAGAAAGCAAGAATGCCTGCAATAGCAATTGCTATTACGATTCCGAGTATCAATATTTTTTTACCAGTATTATTCATAACTCAACATTTTACCAGTCACCTTGACCTGTAGGTTTATTATCTTTCTTATCTTCTTGTTTCTTAGATTTTGTACCACCTTTCTTCGAACTAGAACTCGCTTGAACGACATTCAAGGCATTTATGTAACCATTACTTACACCTTGCTCTGGATGAATTCTTATATCATAATCATTAGAGTATGGTTTTGCAAAGTTCTTGTGTTTGTTAGCTTTGACAGCTTGTAATACTTCTGAAAAAGTAACGGATTGTTTCAATTTGGCTTCGTATTTTATTATATCATCAAAGAGTCTTTCATTCAATGCATCCCATAAACCTTTAAGATCATCGAATTTTTCCATCTCTGTGCGATTCCACTTATTGTTATTATCAAGATACGAAACCGCAGCATCAAGTGAGTAATCTTCGTTATTGTTCGTCGCACCTTTAGGAGTATAGTTATAATTACGCTTTTCTAACTCTTTGATGCGGTTCTTCAACTCAGTATTTTCTTTCGTTAATTTGCTAACTTCTTGATTATCTGCCTTACCTCCAATGAAGTCGTTTAAAGCATAACCACCGCAGACACCGAGCAGTAGGACTATTATAGAACATATTAGGCATGTAATCCAGAATTTGCGAGTGAATGGCTTGAATCGCAAGTAATTTTTATCATTGCGTGTAACATATCCATTTTCTGTTACATAGCCTTTCACAGGCGAATTTTTCCTTTTTCTATTGCCAGATATCTTAATTGGGTAATAGCCCTCTTCATTTTTGAGAGGCAATAGAAACTCATATGCATATGTCTCCTTTACTAATTTTAATTGTACAGGTTGTGTTAAATTCAAATGACTAGAAATTGGTTCAAAGCCTTCAGCATGAATTTCTACCCAAACATTATTAAGAGTTGCTTCGCTAATGCGTATATCTTCGTTTTTACTAATACGCTGCTTCGCTACATATAAGTCGTAATCAGTTACACGTTGACTCCATTCATCAACTACTTTTATGTAATTATAGTTAAGCACTCTAACATATTGATTAGGTGTTGGAACAGAATACTTTGCGCCAGGCGCAATTGTACTCTTCGTATGGATAGGCATATACCCATCTCTTCTCCATTCAATATCTATCGTACCTCCTTCAATGGCATAAATCTGTCCAACAAAAGGTTGCTCTCCAATATAGGGAACAAAAGAATCTATATTCCCAGGTGATTTTACTACTACCATCGAGTATACTTTCTGGTCTGACAAGTTATCTCCTTGAAGGCATTTTAACTTCGATGAATTATCTAATAGGAATACACTCTTATAACTCTTATAATATGATTGACACATATCTTTTAGAAGCTCAGACAATGTGTACTTTGCTCCTTGTCCATAGTATCTGAATGCACACTTTTCGCCATTGCTTTTTGTCGTGATTCTAGATGCAGGTGCTGATTCATATGTTTTCGAAAGAAGTTGGGTTAATCTTTCATCATTTCTTTCGTTAGCAAGAATCTCTTTTTTAACAGCATCTACTATTTCAACAAGTTCCTTTCCTGCAATATTAATTGAAGCAGGAACATATATCCATGCACTAATACAATCAGTGATACGACCTTCAATAAGCGAAGCTACAGTTAATATGTGTCCAGTATCAACGCTTGTAAGCATTAGTACTGCTGATGAACCATCCAAGTTATCAATGTTCTCAAGGTCTTTGCGGATATCCCAGACGTTCTTAGTCCATACCTGGTCTCCGTTTATTTCAAATAAATCTGTATAACCCTGATTTATACGAACTATCTTTAAACCTAATTTATTATTATCCATAGTATGTTACTTTTTTAATCTGTCAAACAAGTTCTTAATCATTCCTGGTTTATACCCATAGGATCTTTTAATTAGAGTTCTTACGACAGCTGCAGCTGTATCTTCTTTGAATTTGCAGTAGTTCTGGAAACAAACTGTACCTAATGTAAATGGTTGAATATCTACATTACCTCCATTTATCTCGTTGTCTTTGCAAATTTTCTTCAAACCATTATAGAAACCTTGATAGTTCTCCGATATATAGGTTCTAAGTTTTTCTTGCAATTCTTTGCCTAGTACTTTCGCTTTATCAACTTTAGTGATAAGCAGATATAAACCATCGGTATCTTTTTTGAAGATACCAGTTCTCTGAATATAAGCTACGGCAGCTTCTAGATAAATATTTTGAGGAAGACCTTCATACTCTCTATCCTCTGCACCATACTCGATCACAAAGAAATGAATCTTTCGATTGTCAGTTCTGTTATCAATTAAGATGTTAGTTAGTGTTTTGAGGACATTTTGTTGCTCATCTGTCAATGGCTCGCCTGCATCCTGTTTGTACATACATCTAACAAGCTCACCAGCAAGATCTATACATGTGATGGGATGTTCTTTTCTGTCTTCATCCTCAAGAATGAAGCCCATCTCGTAGGTAGACGATATGGCTGTGCCTTCAGGTAAGGTGCCAACGGCGCCATTAGTTTTGAACAGATTTGCCAATCTATTCATATATCCATAGCCCTGACAGTCAGGATCACGTTGCATACTCTTTGCGACCCTACCACTATTGGCAGAACTCAAAATTGCACCTAATGCACAACTTTTACCAGATGACGGAATACCCCAAAAGTAAACTTCTGTACATGGAGACTTTGTAATCTTTGTTATGGGCTCAGGAGCTTGGAATTTCTGAGGAGTGATATTAGACATCATGTGAGCAATGAAATCTCCATCAATCCCCGCTCTTGAGAAGTCTGATATAATTCCGTTCTCCCACAACAAATTTGCAACTGTACCGCTAATGAAGTTATTATCCTCTGCGATAGCAGAAAGGAGGTCTTCTACACTAATTTTACCAGTATTAATGTAGTTGACTATCCTATCATATATCGCCTTCTCTGGGTTGTTGATTCTGGCGTCTGTTCGTATTGCTTTAATCTGTCTAGCAAGTGCTCTGATATCAACTCCTAGATATTGTTCCCTACGCAACTCTCTTAAAAGGCGTGTGGCTTCGGCAAGGTAAGTACTATTAGGATGATTGTCTACAAAATTTTGCAGCTCTGTAATACTTCCTTTGTTAACGCCATTCCAAATCTCATCACTGGCGCCACTTTCCGCCAATTTCTGCAGTTCCTCAATCCTATCACGAGCAGAACTTCGATATTCGCCTTCTGGATATGAATCAAGGTAATTTTGGTATGCCTCTTCTGTATTAATGCGTTTGGCTTCTTCCCAGTCTTCCTCTTCGCAGTTCGCAAATTTCTCAGCAACCTGATCCTGTATAGACTTTTTTACTGGTGTACCTGCTTCTCGAGCCGCATCTCTAAACTCTTCAAAACTCTTTATTCCGGCCTGTTTCAAGGCCTTTACTAGGTCATCGATGTTGTTGCTGTACTCATCGATATTATCAAATATAGTATCTAAATCAATCATATTATTGGAATTTTTCAATTACATAGTGAATGAACCGTAATCGCCTTCGTTTGAAGAGGAATCATCCTCAATACTAAATGTCATATCATCTTCAGGGCGGTCAATTTTGCTAGTTTTCTTAGACTTTTTGCGTTTAGGTGTATATGAGTCACCTTCAGAGCCAATGAGTCTAAATGTACTTTTGGTATTTCTACTTTGAATGATGTACGGAAACAAAAGCAATATATATAGTAGGACTCCAATGCCAATTGCAAGCATTGATGGAGCACCCATTGTTGTGTACACAGAGCGTAAATTATTTAGGTTCTCCTTAGCTTTTGTTACGCTTGGGTCAGACGATGAGAATGGTTCGACTCCATTAGGCTCGTCTGACATAATTTTACCAGAGAATTCACTTAGCGAGTTATTCCAATTTTCAATAGCACTTTCTATTTTTTTGATGTTGCCAATCATAAAGACATTCCATACGGTTGCCCCTGATGCATTATCAATCCACTTAACAGCAGATTCTTTCAAAGCGTCATAATTATCAGCAATCAACTGAAGCCTAAGAGCCTCAACTTCGTTTGTACGATGAACAATCTCCGTTTTATTTTGGGCTAATTTCTTGTCGTACTCTTTTATTCTATTATTCGCATAGGCCTCATAAGACTCGAACATACCCTTTGTTGTCTTTATGGACTCTGAGAAAGTCGTTTCCACCTGACTTCTGTTATGAAAAACCGTCCAGAAATGGGCATATGGAACCATTACCGCAATAAAGAATAATGGCGCAGAGAAGAAAAGAATACGCTCAAAAACAATCTTTCTGCTAAATTTCTCATCTGCCCCTTTCAAAATTTGAGGTATGATGAAAAATATAATAAGTACAAGATTGATTATCAATACACCCAACCCCGCATATAGGAAATCTCCATCAGTCAAATATGTGATTCCCATAAATGAGACATAACTGATAAATATCAGTGCAACAAATGCAATGATATGTCCCCATGAAAATTTTAATGTTTCATTAATTGCCATATATCTTCCTTATTTATTTTCAGGTAATAATTTTTCAAGTTCACTTATCTTCCTCTTATAGGATTCTATTAGTTTTCTAATGGCATCGTAATCTGTTCCATCATTTTCATCTTCAGATGGCGGCGGAGTTGTTTTACCATTATCATTTCCCGGATCCGTAGGTCTTGGTTTGTTCCCAGGATTCTGTACATCTTGGCCTGGCGTTTTACCAGTATCCCCAGGAGTATTGCCACCTACATTATCACCTGCTTCTCCGGGATTATCATTAATAGGTGTTTCTCCATCATTTGGATTATTGCCAGAAGAGCCCCCATCTCCAACATTAGGATTTGCAATTTCGTTATTGGCATTACCATTTGTATCTGGGAGTTCTGGTATCACGCCTGTTTTCAACGCTATTAGAGCATCGTCCACTTGAATCATTGGTGGCATATAATCAGATACTCGCTCACCAGTTGCCTGTAAAATATGAAGTACTTCTGTCACCGAGAGATCTTGGTTTAAACTCTTCATTAATGCTACCGTACCAGCAACTATTGGAGCAGCCATACTTGTACCATCAAATACGGCATATTCATTCACGGGTATAGAACTATAAATGCCCTTGCCTGGAGCAGAGATGTTAGAACCTCTACCATAATTGGTAAAGTCTGTACCTTTTATCTGCCTATCAACAGCGGCGACATTTACGGTGAAATTTGTTCTATTCTCTGGTGGAATGTTTGCGAGTATATTGTCATTACCTACTGCAAAAACGATTATCACATTATGCTCATTTGCGACATTAATAATACGTTTCCACACACGCTCCTCATTTTTGAATTGAGTTTTAGCAATATAATCCTGGTCTGGGAGAGGTAGTATATCTAGTCCTCTAAAATTCGGACCAATAGATACATTTACCACATTTGCTCCATTGTGGATGGCATACATTATTCCGCTTGTTACTGACGAGAATGTACACATACCATTGTCAAATACTTGTATTGGCATTAGTTTACATTTAGGCGCAACTCCAGATACACCTTTGTCAAACATCTTATCAGAGCCAACTGCCAGTCCAGCTACATGTGTACCATGTCCCTGACCAACACTTAATCTATTATCCTGAGTGAACACATTGTAAGGGCTTACAATTCTTCCTTTAAGGATGTCATGTGTTGCATCAATACCATCATCAACAACTGCAACAGTGATATTTGGGCTTCCCTTAGTAATTTCCCAACCTTCTTCTACATCAATTGCATCAAGATGCCAGCCGATATTTGATGTATCCGTACTAATATCGCCAACAATGGTAAAAATTGACTCATCAACAATGAAAAACTCATAGTTTGGAAGCTGTGCATTCAAACCCTCTCTAATAGCGTCTCGCATATTTTCAGGAATAAGAATCTGTATCATTGGTACACTCTTATCAAAGCCAATGACTTGACACTCATTTTCTGAATATATTTTAGAAAGGTCTGATATAAACTGTTCAAGGTCTACATTCGCATCTTCAAAGTATATATTTAGCCTATTTGCAACAATATCTGGCACCCCAGGATTTGAAACAATAGGAGGCTCTTTACCGTCATTCCCTACGATAGGTGCTACAACATTATTATCAGGCAACTTGCCATCATCATCAACAATACCCTTGACAGGTCCATTGTTATCAATAACACGCCCGTCATTTGTCTCAATTACAGGTGTAGGCTCTACTGGGCTACTGCCTTCACATGACCTTAAAAGCCATGACAATAAGAACAGCAAAAGTAATAGGAGTAACAACCACAATAGCCACTTTAAACATCCTTTACCTGTAAACCAAGCCCAAAGGCGTTTATACCAAGGCAATTCCTTCTCATATTGAGCGGTAAATGTTGTATCGCCATTCAAAGTGTAATCAATAGGTGACTTATCCCAACCTATAAACTTATAACCTCTTTTGGCTTTAATTGCCGGAGTATTATCATTATTGAATATTGAACCATAAGGCAGTGTAAAGCAATCTGTACCCTCAATTGAACCGTGTTCACCAGCGACAAATTGACATGTTACATTATCTCTATTGAAGATAGCAGTGAAAGTTGTATCCTCATAGATAGCTTCCAAATCAGGCTGAATATCCCAGCCAACGAAAGAATAACCGTTATTAGGTACAGCCGATGGAATTTGCATTACATCTAGATATGTCCCCTTTTCTATGGAGCATTCAGTTGTTCCACTCAATGAGCCACCGACACCTGCTAAGAAGGTAATATGCACATTTTCTTTTTCTGCGGGAACATCATCTTCAATAGGTACCTCATCATATAGTGCTGTAAAAGAAAGAGGTCCATTAACCTTCATACCCAATGGATTTGGATCCCAACCCTTAAATGCATATCCCTTCTTAGGAGTTACGATAGGCAGATCAATATTTGATAATGTGGCACCATCAGGACGACTAACAACCCCAGCTAATTTATCTGAAAGAGTGCCATTTTCTCCTACAATAAAACGTACTTTGTGATTGCTTTGAATCTTTAAATCATGTATTACTGCACCCTTCACGACATGTTTGTGAGAGTCTGGCGACATACCCCAAGCAACTACTACTACTTTTTCATCATAGCAGAACATAAAGTCCTCATCAATATACTTGAGGGCACCTGTTAGAATCTGCTTATCCTCACCTGTCAGATTTTTACGTACTTTTTCATATGCTGCAATTGTTTTTTCTTTTATCGCAGCATACTTAGCCTTATCAACATCTGATAAATCACTATATGCACACGGTGTATGATTCCACTCGCGCACATACCATAATATCTGATCCTCATCTGAATATATAGGATGAGCTAGGAAGTCTCTATATTGAGGCTCTACATTCTTCTCAACTACTGAATATACGCTGTCAAATCTCTTGTACAGCGGGTCGCGACCGATTCCTTGGAAATCGGTAAAATCAGTAACCTCTGTGTAACAGAGTTTTCTCTTGCCATATAGAGTATGTTCTGCCATATACTTATTATTTATATATATAAGGTACTGCTAGTGTCAATTATGTCTTTAATAGCTGCATTTGCTACTGGATCAACATGGGAGATATCACTGGCGAATAGTAATCCTATCGTAATAAAGTTCTCCCAACGCTGGTAACTATCCCAGAATGGCAACTTTTTTAGTGTCGCTAAATCAATGCGAGAATTGTTCATCTCATCTCTTGATTGATCAAGAGCCGAAAGGACTTCTAATAGAGGCTGAGGCTTTATATTCGAACTTGATGCTGCCGGGGACAAATCAATCTCCAAATGGCATGATTTTGCCTTTTGTGCAATATTTGCCATATCCTTTTCTGACATATATTCTCGACCTACTGTACTAACAAAGTTATTTAATGTCAAAGAGGCATAATCAGCTATTGCATTAGGGAGTCCATTTCTATCAAAAACATCGTAATATCTATTTATCTTATCCGAAATAGCTCGCTTAACACCAAGTTTGTTCAATAATGTTAGAATCATGAATGCTATCTCATCTGCATGAGGAAGCACATTTCCCATATTTTTTACTTGTTCGTTAATATGGTTGTTCCAATACTCAATGATGTGTTTAGCGATAACATCTGGGACAGTGGCTAGTAATTCACTTTCATCAGATATTACATCCTCTAATGTGACACCCATTTCTGCAAAGAACGATTTTAATTCACTCTCCTCCTTATTGTATCTCTTGCAGAGTTTCTGGATATTAGTAGACTTATCATCGTTAATATCAATCTCACAGAATGCACGAATCATCTTAATAGATGACACGCTCTGCGGTTCCTCAATATGACGAACTATGATGTCGTATGCAATGGTTCGAATGTCTGCAGACGATACCATCAAATCATCAATGATACGACCAAATCTTTCAGGTTTTTCACCAAAAGCAAATTCAGTCCTTAGTTTAATGTCTCCTGTAATTTGGCGGATTCTCACATTGTTTTCTTCCTTGTCATCAGACTCATAGTAAACGCTTAACCTATTGATGATTTCATCGCGTATTTCTATAAGTTGCTGCAAGTATCGTTCGTGTCTTGCATCATCAAGTACTTCGGCGATGGCATCAAGATTCCTAATGATAGCCTTAGAACCATCATTGTTAATTGTTGCTACATCATCCCAAGCTTGTTGAGGTTTTGCAAAATGCTTTTTAACAAAGGGATTTGCAAGGAAACTTTCTCTCAAATCGTCAAAATATCCCGGGTATTCATCGAATATATGGACGCTACTCTCGGTAGTTCCCTTTTGCTCATTATATCCGTCAAACACTTGGTTTTTAGAGGACCAATAAAAGTCTCGAAGCAAATATACATTTTGGAAGCAAGGAGATGTAAATGAGCCTCCTAGAGGCACCCATTCATCAAGCCACTTCTCGGGCTCAATAATTTTTGGAATTGTTGTATTGAACCTTGCCCAGTGGTTGTCTAACTTTGAGGCTGCTTCAGGCGTATCATTCTTCGTTTTTTCAAGGTCGATGTTGAACTTTGTACAAATCAAAAATAGAGGTGCAATACCATTAGTCCTTGATAGTATATTGGCTCTAACATCAGGTGTTTCTCCGATGTTATCCTCAATCCAATTATGTATAGATGCTCCAATTGTAGGTTCAGTCTTTTGGTCATTATGATGACAGAAGAGTACTGAACTAATCTTCAAGGAACGAGAGTACTTATTAAACAAATAGGCAACCTTTCCTCTTCGAAGAATCGTAGGCAGAACTTCTCCCAGCTGCTGTTCCTTAATTTTTTCTCGGGATCTTGCACCTGGGAAATCCAATAAATCAATTTTCTTCAGGAATTTTCTTTCTGTTGCGATTTCCTCTGGCAATACAAATGTTAATTCTCCAATTAAAGCAGAGAGGTATGCTTTGCAATAAGTTCGCCTTCACGATTATATACATCCGTATAAAGGACATCATCATTAGACTCTTTATGAATGCCACATACAGAATCAAGCCAATCAATCTTAAGCAATGTGCCTTTATCTCTTAGGACTGCGTCAAACGGTACATACACTTCAGTTGAAAAGTCTAATTTTTTGTACTCGTTAATAAGGGTACTGAACAATCTGTTTAACTCTGGATTATTATTCCATATAAGGCCAAAAATATTAACCCAGTTATCGCTTGCTACGTAACTAATAATAGGGGCAATAATTTTGCAAAAATTTGACTTGCAAATATTTGCAGCATTATTTCCAATGATATCATTGAGATAATCACAAATATCTCTAATATCATCCTCTGTAATGATATTGTGAGCCGGCGACTTACCGCTCCACAATTCTTTCATTTGAGACAGAGAATTATCTATATCAGTGTTAAGCATAACACTATCCGTATTAATCTTAACATCGTTATAATAAGAGTCTGCCAATAAAAGAATGATATCGACTACTGACAAGTTCGTGATTTTCACATAGTCAGCCATCTTTTTATTACTTTGCCTAATTGTAAAACGAGTTATAACACCAGTAGATTCCTGTTTGGTATTATTGCCTCCGCTAGGATTAATCTCATCAATAAAGCTATAGCGAACGCCATTGTTCTCAATAACAAATGGTGCATCAGGCGTTGACAGAAGACTACTCATCAGATAGGATTTTCCGACCTGACTCTCACCATATGCTGCAGCAGAACAGTTCTCTGAGAGAGCTTCTCCAATTCTTCTCAGCTTTCTGCGATAATTCTTAAACACTTCCCGTGGGAATGAGTCTTTCTCGTATTTATCTGCCCAAGCAACGGATTGCTTGATAACTTCGAGGTTAGTAATTATATCTTTAGTCATATATGCCAAATTCAATTTATTCAACCATTAAAAATCAAATGCTCCAGAATCCAACCAATACTGATCATCAACACCCAAACTCTGAATGTGAATCTCAATACTGCTATCAGACAATTCAACTCCATTTCTATCTTCGATAGAGCTAATAGTTAGATTCTCCTTATCTTCAGGATCACGGTCTATCGTAATCTTAAATGGCATTCGTTTTTTGAAACCCTCTACCTCGTCATTCGCCATTGACTGAACAGCTGCATCTGAAGGATTATTCCCGTTATCCAATGCTTTATTACGAATTTTGTTTACCAATTTCATATAGTTAAAGTCAATGGAATACAGCGCCCTTGACGGATAACTGGTCAAGCCGAATTGACGAACATTTAAGATATCAGGGATTCGGCTTACAGTCAGTTCTCCCTGCAACTTATCAGGAGTAATTAAGTACTCAATAGGCTGGCCATCTCTTGATGCTTCAATATAGTTGACCGTAGACTTCAGATTGCTCTTGAGTTTCTCCAAATTAATGGAGAACTTATCAAGATTGGAGTACTCGGAAGCATAATGGCCAATTACACCTCCCATAGCCACTATGGTCTTTGGATTGGTGATATATCCAGTGTTTTGACAGAAAGGATACCAATCACCAACATAGTAGTTGTTTAGAGTTATAAGTCGATTTGGCGATACAGGATAGTACTTTAGGAAGATGTTTCGTATTGCTGGTAACGATGACGGTCTTCCTGACAGTAAAATCACATCACAGGAATAAGCAAAGAACATTGTGGCAATCTTCTTCAAAAGTGGTTCAAACTCCTTTGAAATAATATCGGCTACGAACTCCTTATTGTACTCCCAAGTAAGAGATGTGATGTCTATTCCCATCCTTCTCTTAAAGTCGTCTATTACGCGTTGGTTAGGTTGGTTAACCTTAAATACATCGTCATACTTAACTATACAACTACAGCTATCATTTGATGCCAACTCCAAGAAATATGTCATCAACGGGATAGAATACTGTATATTGAAATCGCGCCTTGCAATGCGATCGGCAATAGTTTGACCATTATAATCTGGGCCAAAGAAATTCTTAATCTTTTGCCTATACTGTATTGGGTCAAGACTACGAAGAGCCTTGCGGAAAGCACTATGCTTTTCGTCAAGCAACATCACATTCTTGACTAAGGCCTTGAGCATATCATCGCCTGCAAAATAGAAACTATCGTAAAACTTTGGATCCGGGGTAATGGTAGTTAAGTCACCTTTTGTGTAAGAGTATTCGCTAATCATCAAATCGGATGTACCTGCTCCAATATCCAATGAGCCAACTGTAAGTGTAGGTTGCTGATTACCATCAACAATCTTTCCGTACAAATTGAAGAACTCGCTACATACTCCTTTGTATTTATGTCCTACCTCGCCATAGATATACACTAGTTGAGCACATGTTGCTTCATCATAATACCACGAGCCATCATTATCCTTCATTGAGCGTACAGCTGGTATGATATCGATGACAGGAGTGCCCTTACCGTATATAAATTTGCCATACAATGTAACTGCATCTTTAGCACACTTCACAAGAGCCTCTCTCTCAATCTTGGACATTGCGGTCGGGCAAGTAATAATTATTCGCTTTATCTTGCGTGGAACTGTTTTCCAGCCAACATCAATTCGATATGGTTCACTATTAATCTGGGTATTAGCCTGCGAGAGCATCTCCAAGAAGGCAAAGGTCATAAGGCTTCTTCTAGAGTAATGTGAAGAGCGCCCACCATCAGTGCCTGTCACATCGATTCGCCCATCGCTCATAAGATTGGAACTAATGCCTCGAATATTAAGTATATGGTTAGATTCTTCACCTGGAAGAACTAAAAATTCCCACTCCTTTTTGCTTGGCTTATTATCCCACAAGTATCTTTTAGGACTTGAGTATGTCGACAATGTCTCCTCTTCCCATGCTGAACTGCAAGCGCGATGTATAAGGGCACTTGCTTCCTGGCCAAGTCTGATAAAGCTAGGATACACAAATTGCTTGCTATCGTTAATGCCAAAGGATCCGAAATCAACTCTTCTAAAGGCTAAACGCATGTCGAAAGGTTCGTTGTAGGAGCGGATACGGACTTTGTCATCTTTTTCCTGTAACAAATCCGTGTAATCAATTAAACTCAAAGGCTTAACTTGATTAAAATTCGAATTATCTTCAATCAATAATGCAGTAGTTCTAGAATTGCCAATATCTATTACCATATCAACATTTCTCACTTCGACATCTTGGTCTTTATACAACTTTATAGCTGGGAACAATTTGTTTTGAGCCAAATAATTCACCAAGAAAATGTAAGATGCAATGTAAGACATCTTGTGAGTATTTGCGCCCTTGATTTGCGACACACTGCTGAGTGTAGGATGAACTAATTTGAAAATATACTCATCAATATAGCTCCAATTCTCCTTTGGAGAACAATAGTCCATTAAGAAAAACTCGTTGTCGCACAAAGCAAAATTCATCTCAGAGCAATACTGATCAGGGAAAACCGGAAACTCATTATATTCATTAGACGAATAACCAGCTCTTGTATCAAACGCGAGAATAACATCGTATTCAAGTTCAGTTTTACCTTCACTTCTAGGCACAAACTTAACTCGAGACCAGTTCATTGGGCTAAACTTAAAGCGCTTCTCTGTTCTTTTGAAAAAGTATGGAATAGGAATCCATTTATTCTCAAAATTCTTTAATGCGTTATGTTTGTCAGAGAAAGTCAACTTATATAGCTCGCCTCTGACTCCGTTGCACATTTCATCATCAATCTTGAGAGGATTGATTCCGTCATTTCGCAATTCTATAGGATCGTATTCGATTGTTGGGTCGTTCAGATAGCCTCCATCGAATAATTCGTGCTTGTCGTAAAACAAAACATTATCATCGGTAGTAACTTCATGAGCAAGGTCCAATCTCCATTGCCCATTACTTGTGTCGTACCATTCTCGGAACCACATTTTAAATTTATCCTGAGTATTCAATTTCAGCCTGAATGTCAACAATTGAATACCTGAATTCGCTATCAATGAGAAGCTGTCCATATTTTTTATTTTTAACTAAACATCAATTGTTATGATTTTTTGCATCTCCTAACAGGAGACAATAATCCATAGTGCAAAATTACGCAAAATACTCCATTTGGGAGCATTTGAAACGGACAAAAATAAATGTTTGTATTAAAAATCTATTGTACAATGTGGGACATGTTTAATTACACTTTAATACATTGAAGGCCAAAACATTATATTACAAATACATATGCGAAACATTCATCTCCTGTTAGGAGATGCAAAAAATCATAACAATTGATGTTTAGTTAAAAATAAAAAATATGGACAGCTTCTCATTGATAGCGAATTCAGGTATTCAATTGTTGACATTCAGGCTGAAATTGAATACTCAGGATAAATTTAAAATGTGGTTCCGAGAATGGTACGACACAAGTAATGGGCAATGGAGATTGGACCTTGCTCATGAAGTTACTACCGATGATAATGTTTTGTTTTACGACAAGCACGAATTATTCGATGGAGGCTATCTGAACGACCCAACAATCGAATACGATCCTATAGAATTGCGAAATGACGGAATCAATCCTCTCAAGATTGATGATGAAATGTGCAACGGAGTCAGAGGCGAGCTATATAAGTTGACTTTCTCTGACAAACATAACGCATTAAAGAATTTTGAGAATAAATGGATTCCTATTCCATACTTTTTCAAAAGAACAGAGAAGCGCTTTAAGTTTAGCCCAATGAACTGGTCTCGAGTTAAGTTTGTGCCTAGAAGTGAAGGTAAAACTGAACTTGAATACGATGTTATTCTCGCGTTTGATACAAGAGCTGGTTATTCGTCTAATGAATATAATGAGTTTCCGGTTTTCCCTGATCAGTATTGCTCTGAGATGAATTTTGCTTTGTGCGACAACGAGTTTTTCTTAATGGACTATTGTTCTCCAAAGGAGAATTGGAGCTATATTGATGAGTATATTTTCAAATTAGTTCATCCTACACTCAGCAGTGTGTCGCAAATCAAGGGCGCAAATACTCACAAGATGTCTTACATTGCATCTTACATTTTCTTGGTGAATTATTTGGCTCAAAACAAATTGTTCCCAGCTATAAAGTTGTATAAAGACCAAGATGTCGAAGTGAGAAATGTTGATATGGTAATAGATATTGGCAATTCTAGAACTACTGCATTATTGATTGAAGATAATTCGAATTTTAATCAAGTTAAGCCTTTGAGTTTAATTGATTACACGGATTTGTTACAGGAAAAAGATGACAAAGTCCGTATCCGCTCCTACAACGAACCTTTCGACATGCGTTTAGCCTTTAGAAGAGTTGATTTCGGATCCTTTGGCATTAACGATAGCAAGCAATTTGTGTATCCTAGCTTTATCAGACTTGGCCAGGAAGCAAGTGCCCTTATACATCGCGCTTGCAGTTCAGCATGGGAAGAGGAGACATTGTCGACATACTCAAGTCCTAAAAGATACTTGTGGGATAATAAGCCAAGCAAAAAGGAGTGGGAATTTTTAGTTCTTCCAGGTGAAGAATCTAACCATATACTTAATATTCGAGGCATTAGTTCCAATCTTATGAGCGATGGGCGAATCGATGTGACAGGCACTGATGGTGGGCGCTCTTCACATTACTCTAGAAGAAGCCTTATGACCTTTGCCTTCTTGGAGATGCTCTCGCAGGCTAATACCCAGATTAATAGTGAACCATATCGAATTGATGTTGGCTGGAAAACAGTTCCACGCAAGATAAAGCGAATAATTATTACTTGCCCGACCGCAATGTCCAAGATTGAGAGAGAGGCTCTTGTGAAGTGTGCTAAAGATGCAGTTACATTGTATGGCAAATTTATATACGGTAAGGGCACTCCTGTCATCGATATCATACCAGCTGTACGCTCAATGAAGGATAATGATGGCTCGTGGTATTATGATGAAGCAACATGTGCTCAACTAGTGTATATCTATGGCGAGGTAGGACATAAATACAAAGGAGTATGTAGCGAGTTCTTCAATTTGTACGGAAAGATTGTTGATGGTAATCAGCAACCTACACTTACAGTTGGCTCATTGGATATTGGAGCAGGTACATCCGATTTGATGATTAGCGAATACTCTTACACAAAAGGTGACTTAACTACCATTACCCCGGATCCAAAGTTTTACGATAGTTTCTATTTTGCAGGCGATGATATGCTCAAGGCCTTAGTCAAGAATGTGATGTTGCTTGACGAAAAGCATAGTGCTTTCCGCAAGGCTCTTCGTAGTCTTGACCCAATACAGTATAGGCAAAAGATTAAGAATTTCTTTGGCCCAGATTATAATGGTCAAACTATTGCCGATCGCATTGCAAGGCGCGATTTCAATATACAGTATTCTATCCCGTTGATGACATATTTCTTGGAGTTGGCATCAAATGATAGCTGTAGTTGTATAGTTAAGTATGACGATGTATTTAAGGTTAACCAACCTAACCAACGCGTAATAGACGACTTTAAGAGAAGGATGGGAATAGACATCACATCTCTTACTTGGGAGTACAATAAGGAGTTCGTAGCCGATATTATTTCAAAGGAGTTTGAACCACTTTTGAAGAAGATTGCCACAATGTTCTTTGCTTATTCCTGTGATGTGATTTTACTGTCAGGAAGACCGTCATCGTTACCAGCAATACGAAACATCTTCCTAAAGTACTATCCTGTATCGCCAAATCGACTTATAACTCTAAACAACTACTATGTTGGTGATTGGTATCCTTTCTGTCAAAACACTGGATATATCACCAATCCAAAGACCATAGTGGCTATGGGAGGTGTAATTGGCCATTATGCTTCCGAGTACTCCAATCTTGATAAGTTCTCCATTAATTTGGAGAAACTCAAGAGCAATCTGAAGTCTACGGTCAACTATATTGAAGCATCAAGAGATGGCCAGCCTATTGAGTACTTAATTACTCCTGATAAGTTGCAGGGAGAACTGACTGTAAGCCGAATCCCTGATATCTTAAATGTTCGTCAATTCGGCTTGACCAGTTATCCGTCAAGGGCGCTGTATTCCATTGACTTTAACTATATGAAATTGGTAAACAAAATTCGTAATAAAGCATTGGATAACGGGAATAATCCTTCAGATGCAGCTGTTCAGTCAATGGCGAATGACGAGGTAGAGGGTTTCAAAAAACGAATGCCATTTAAGATTACGATAGACCGTGATCCTGAAGATAAGGAGAATCTAACTATTAGCTCTATCGAAGATAGAAATGGAGTTGAATTGTCTGATAGCAGTATTGAGATTCACATTCAGAGTTTGGGTGTTGATGATCAGTATTGGTTGGATTCTGGAGCATTTGATTTTTAATGGTTGAATAAATTGAATTTGGCATATATGACTAAAGATATAATTACTAACCTCGAAGTTATCAAGCAATCCGTTGCTTGGGCAGATAAATACGAGAAAGACTCATTCCCACGGGAAGTGTTTAAGAATTATCGCAGAAAGCTGAGAAGAATTGGAGAAGCTCTCTCAGAGAACTGTTCTGCTGCAGCATATGGTGAGAGTCAGGTCGGAAAATCCTATCTGATGAGTAGTCTTCTGTCAACGCCTGATGCACCATTTGTTATTGAGAACAATGGCGTTCGCTATAGCTTTATTGATGAGATTAATCCTAGCGGAGGCAATAATACCAAACAGGAATCTACTGGTGTTATAACTCGTTTTACAATTAGGCAAAGTAATAAAAAGATGGCTGACTATGTGAAAATCACGAACTTGTCAGTAGTCGATATCATTCTTTTATTGGCAGACTCTTATTATAACGATGTTAAGATTAATACGGATAGTGTTATGCTTAACACTGATATAGATAATTCTCTGTCTCAAATGAAAGAATTGTGGAGCGGTAAGTCGCCGGCTCACAATATCATTACAGAGGATGATATTAGAGATATTTGTGATTATCTCAATGATATCATTGGAAATAATGCTGCAAATATTTGCAAGTCAAATTTTTGCAAAATTATTGCCCCTATTATTAGTTACGTAGCAAGCGATAACTGGGTTAATATTTTTGGCCTTATATGGAATAATAATCCAGAGTTAAACAGATTGTTCAGTACCCTTATTAACGAGTACAAAAAATTAGACTTTTCAACTGAAGTGTATGTACCGTTTGACGCAGTCCTAAGAGATAAAGGCACATTGCTTAAGATTGATTGGCTTGATTCTGTATGTGGCATTCATAAAGAGTCTAATGATGATGTCCTTTATACGGATGTATATAATCGTGAAGGCGAACTTATTGCAAAGCATACCTCTCTGCTTTAATTGGAGAATTAACATTTGTATTGCCAGAGGAAATCGCAACAGAAAGAAAATTCCTGAAGAAAATTGATTTATTGGATTTCCCAGGTGCAAGATCCCGAGAAAAAATTAAGGAACAGCAGCTGGGAGAAGTTCTGCCTACGATTCTTCGAAGAGGAAAGGTTGCCTATTTGTTTAATAAGTACTCTCGTTCCTTGAAGATTAGTTCAGTACTCTTCTGTCATCATAATGACCAAAAGACTGAACCTACAATTGGAGCATCTATACATAATTGGATTGAGGATAACATCGGAGAAACACCTGATGTTAGAGCCAATATACTATCAAGGACTAATGGTATTGCACCTCTATTTTTGATTTGTACAAAGTTCAACATCGACCTTGAAAAAACGAAGAATGATACGCCTGAAGCAGCCTCAAAGTTAGACAACCACTGGGCAAGGTTCAATACAACAATTCCAAAAATTATTGAGCCCGAGAAGTGGCTTGATGAATGGGTGCCTCTAGGAGGCTCATTTACATCTCCTTGCTTCCAAAATGTATATTTGCTTCGAGACTTTTATTGGTCCTCTAAAAACCAAGTGTTTGACGGATATAATGAGCAAAAGGGAACTACCGAGAGTAGCGTCCATATATTCGATGAATACCCGGGATATTTTGACGATTTGAGAGAAAGTTTCCTTGCAAATCCCTTTGTTAAAAAGCATTTTGCAAAACCTCAACAAGCTTGGGATGATGTAGCAACAATTAACAATGATGGTTCTAAGGCTATCATTAGGAATCTTGATGCCATCGCCGAAGTACTTGATGATGCAAGACACGAACGATACTTGCAGCAACTTATAGAAATACGCGATGAAATCATCAATAGGTTAAGCGTTTACTATGAGTCTGATGACAAGGAAGAAAACAATGTGAGAATCCGCCAAATTACAGGAGACATTAAACTAAGGACTGAATTTGCTTTTGGTGAAAAACCTGAAAGATTTGGTCGTATCATTGATGATTTGATGGTATCGTCTGCAGACATTCGAACCATTGCATACGACATCATAGTTCGTCATATTGAGGAACCGCAGAGCGTGTCATCTATTAAGATGATTCGTGCATTCTGTGAGATTGATATTAACGATGATAAGTCTACTAATATCCAGAAACTCTGCAAGAGATACAATAAGGAGGAGAGTGAATTAAAATCGTTCTTTGCAGAAATGGGTGTCACATTAGAGGATGTAATATCTGATGAAAGTGAATTACTAGCCACTGTCCCAGATGTTATCGCTAAACACATCATTGAGTATTGGAACAACCATATTAACGAACAAGTAAAAAATATGGGAAATGTGCTTCCTCATGCAGATGAGATAGCATTCATGATTCTAACATTATTGAACAAACTTGGTGTTAAGCGAGCTATTTCGGATAAGATAAATAGATATTACGATGTTTTTGATAGAAATGGACTCCCTAATGCAATAGCTGATTATGCCTCTTTGACATTAAATAACTTTGTTAGTACAGTAGGTCGAGAATATATGTCAGAAAAGGATATGGCAAATATTGCACAAAAGGCAAAATCATGCCATTTGGAGATTGATTTGTCCCCGGCAGCATCAAGTTCGAATATAAAGCCTCAGCCTCTATTAGAAGTCCTTTCGGCTCTTGATCAATCAAGAGATGAGATGAACAATTCTCGCATTGATTTAGCGACACTAAAAAAGTTGCCATTCTGGGATAGTTACCAGCGTTGGGAGAACTTTATTACGATAGGATTACTATTCGCCAGTGATATCTCCCATGTTGATCCAGTAGCAAATGCAGCTATTAAAGACATAATTGACACTAGCAGTACCTTATATATATAAATAATAAGTATATGGCAGAACATACTCTATATGGCAAGAGAAAACTCTGTTACACAGAGGTTACTGATTTTACCGATTTCCAAGGAATCGGTCGCGACCCGCTGTACAAGAGATTTGACAGCGTATATTCAGTAGTTGAGAAGAATGTAGAGCCTCAATATAGAGACTTCCTAGCTCATCCTATATATTCAGATGAGGATCAGATATTATGGTATGTGCGCGAGTGGAATCATACACCGTGTGCATATAGTGATTTATCAGATGTTGATAAGGCTAAGTATGCTGCGATAAAAGAAAAAACAATTGCAGCATATGAAAAAGTACGTAAAAATCTGACAGGTGAGGATAAGCAGATTCTAACAGGTGCCCTCAAGTATATTGATGAGGACTTTATGTTCTGCTATGATGAAAAAGTAGTAGTAGTTGCTTGGGGTATGTCGCCAGACTCTCACAAACATGTCGTGAAGGGTGCAGTAATACATGATTTAAAGATTCAAAGCAATCACAAAGTACGTTTTATTGTAGGAGAAAATGGCACTCTTTCAGATAAATTAGCTGGGGTTGTTAGTCGTCCTGATGGTGCCACATTATCAAATATTGATCTGCCTATCGTAACTCCTAAGAAGGGATATGCATTTAAGGGTTGGGATCCAAATCCATTGGGTATGAAGGTTAATGGACCTCTTTCTTTTACAGCACTATATGATGAGGTACCTATTGAAGATGATGTTCCCGCAGAAAAAGAAAATGTGCATATTACCTTCTTAGCAGGTGTCGGTGGCTCATTGAGTGGAACAACTGAATGCTCCATAGAAAAGGGGACATATCTAGATGTAATGCAAATTCCATCGGCTGTACCTAATAACGGTTATTCTTTCGTTGGCTGGGATATTCAGCCTGATTTGGAAGCTATCTATGAGGATACAACTTTCACTGCTATCTTCAATAGAGATAATGTAACATGTCAATTTGTCGCTGGTGAACACGGTTCAATTGAGGGTACAGATTGCTTTACACTGCCTTATGGTTCAATATTCAATAATGATAATACTCCGGCAATTAAAGCCAAAAGAGGTTATAAGTTTATAGGTTGGGATAAGTCACCTATTGATTACACTTTGAATGGCGATACAACATTTACCGCTCAATATGAGAAGGAATTGCCTTGGTATAAACGCCTTTGGGCTTGGTTTACAGGTAAAGGATGTTTAAAGTGGCTATTGTGGTTGTTACTCCTATTACTTTTGCTGTTCTTATTGTCATGGCTTTTAAGGTCATGTGAAGGCAGTAGCCCAGTAGAGCCTACACCTGTAATTGAGACAAATGACGGGCGTGTTATTGATAACAATGGACCTGTCAAGGGTATTGTTGATGATGATGGCAAGTTGCCTGATAATAATGTTGTAGCACCTATCGTAGGGAATGACGGTAAAGAGCCTCCTATTGTTTCAAATCCTGGGGTGCCAGATATTGTTGCAAATAGGCTAAATATATACTTTGAAGATGCGAATGTAGACCTTGAACAGTTTATATCAGACCTTTCTAAAATATATTCAGAAAATGAGTGTCAAGTCATTGGCTTTGATAAGAGTGTACCAATGATACAGATTCTTATTCCTGAAAATATGCGAGACGCTATTAGAGAGGGTTTGAATGCACAGCTTCCAAACTATGAGTTTTTCATTGTTGATGAGTCAATTTTTACCATTGTTGGCGATATTAGTACGGATACATCAAATATCGGCTGGCATCTTGATGCAATTGATGTAGAAGAAGGTTGGGAAATTACTAAGGGAAGCCCAAATATCACTGTTGCAGTTGTTGATGATGGTATTGATGCAACACATGACATCCTTAAAGGAAGAATTGTAAGCCCTTACAATGTGTTCACTCAGGATAATAGATTAAGTGTTGGTCAGGGACATGGTACACATGTAGCTGGACTGGCAGTTGGCTCTGATAAGATGTTTGACAAAGGTGTATCTGGAGTTGCGCCTAAATGTAAACTAATGCCAATACAAGTATTTGACAATGGTATGTGTACATTCTCGTCAGTAACAAGCGGAATAATGTATGCCATCCACAATGGAGCAAATGTGGTAAATGTATCTATTGGTCCGAATTTTAGAGGACTAGATATACTACCTCTCCCAGACCAGGATTATATTGCTAAAACTCAATTCAAAAATGAGGAGCGTGTGTGGAAACGTATTATTAATGTCGCAAATGAGCATAATGTGATAATCGTTTTTGCAGTAGGTAATGACAATATACTCGCAAACATTCCACCAGAGAATAGAACAAATTTCACCGTAAATGTCGCCGCTGTTGATAGGCAGATAAAAGGTACAGACTTTACCAATTATGGTAGAGGTTCTAACATCTCTGCTCCAGGCAAGGGCATTTATAGTTCTATACCCGTGAATGAATATGCCGTATTTGATGGTACAAGTATGGCTGCTCCAATAGTTGCTGGTACGGTAGCATTAATGAAGAGTTTAAACCAAGATCTCTCGGTGACAGAAGTACTTCATATTTTACAGGCAACTGGTGAGCGAGTATCTGATTATATGCCACCAATGATTCAAGTGGACGATGCTCTAATAGCGTTGAAAACAGGCGTGATACCAGAACTCCCAGATACAAATGGTAATGCCAATAACGAAATTGCAAATCCTAATGTTGGAGATGGGGGCTCTTCTGGCAATAATCCAAATGATGGAGAAACACCTATTAATGATAATCCCGGAGAAGCAGGTGATAATGTAGGTGGCAATACTCCTGGGGATACTGGTAAAACGCCAGGCCAAGATGTACAGAATCCTGGGAACAAACCAAGACCTACGGATCCGGGAAATGATAATGGTAAAACAACTCCGCCGCCATCTGAAGATGAAAATGATGGAACAGATTACGATGCCATTAGAAAACTAATAGAATCCTATAAGAGGAAGATAAGTGAACTTGAAAAATTATTACCTGAAAATAAATAAGGAAGATATATGGCAATTAATGAAACATTAAAATTTTCATGGGGACATATCATTGCATTTGTTGCACTGATATTTATCAGTTATGTCTCATTTATGGGAATCACATATTTGACTGATGGAGATTTCCTATATGCGGGGTTGGGTGTATTGATAATCAATCTTGTACTTATTATATTTTTCATCATACCTCAAATTTTGAAAGGGGCAGATGAGAAATTTAGCAGAAAGATTGTTTTTGAGCGTATTCTTTTCTTCTCTGCGCCATTATTCTTTATTGCGGTAATGGTTCCATATGCCCATTTCTGGACGGTTTTTCATAACAGAAGTCAGGTGGAAACGACTTTCTCAGAGTCCATAAAGACAACAAAGGGTATGTTCGAGTCTTATGAGGCCTATGCGAATAATAGAATAAAAGAGTACGACAAGAAATTAGCCCAAAATAAAACGGAGATTGTTCATCGTACAAACGAAGTTGAGGCTCTTAGGCTTCAGTTGATTGCTGATAATTATGACGCTTTGAAAGAATCTGCTGTTAAGTGGATTGATAATGCATCAGGGGCAACCGTATGGAATGTCTTTATGATTGGCAACATCAAAAAAATAGAAAGTGCTATTGAAAATTGGAATAACTCGCTAAGTGAATTCTCTGGTAAAATTATGTCAGACGAGCCTAATGGAGTCGAACCATTCTCATCGTCTGACCCAAGCGTAACAAAAGCTAAGGAGAACCTAAATAATTTACGCTCTGTGTACACAACAATGGGTGCTCCATCAATGCTTGCAATTGGCATTGGAGTCCTACTATATATATTGCTTTTGTTTCCGTACATCATTCAAAGTAGAAATACCAAAAGTACATTTAGACTCATTGGCTCTGAAGGTGACTCATATACACCTAAACGCAAAAAGTCTAAGAAAACTAGCAAAATTGACCGCCCTGAAGATGATATGACATTTAGTATTGAGGATGATTCCTCTTCAAACGAAGGCGATTACGGTTCATTCACTATGTAATTGAAAAATTCCAATAATATGATTGATTTAGATACTATATTTGATAATATCGATGAGTACAGCAACAACATCGATGACCTAGTAAAGGCCTTGAAACAGGCCGGAATAAAGAGTTTTGAAGAGTTTAGAGATGCGGCTCGAGAAGCAGGTACACCAGTAAAAAAGTCTATACAGGATCAGGTTGCTGAGAAATTTGCGAACTGCGAAGAGGAAGACTGGGAAGAAGCCAAACGCATTAATACAGAAGAGGCATACCAAAATTACCTTGATTCATATCCAGAAGGCGAATATCGAAGTTCTGCTCGTGATAGGATTGAGGAACTGCAGAAATTGGCGGAAAGTGGCGCCAGTGATGAGATTTGGAATGGCGTTAACAAAGGAAGTATTACAGAGCTGCAAAATTTTGTAGACAATCATCCTAATAGTACTTACCTTGCCGAAGCCACACGCCTTTTAAGAGAGTTGCGTAGGGAACAATATCTAGGAGTTGATATCAGAGCACTTGCTAGACAGATTAAAGCAATACGAACAGACGCCAGAATCAACAACCCAGAGAAGGCGATATATGATAGGATAGTCAACTACATTAATACTGGTAAAATTAGTGTAGAAGACCTCCTTTCTGCTATCGCAGAGGATAATAACTTCATTAGCGGTACAGTTGCAAATTTGTTGTGGGAGAACGGAATTATATCAGACTTCTCAAGAGCGGGGATTGATGGAGATTTCATTGCTCACATGATGTCTAATATCACTCCTCAGAAATTCCAAGCTCCTGAGCCCATAACAAAGATTACAAAGTCTCCATGTACAGAAGTTTACTTTTGGGGTATTCCGTCATCTGGTAAAAGTTGTGCATTAGGTGCAATTTTGAGTTCTGCCAATAGTGGTAGGGTCGCAAAGAGTATGCAACGTGATCCTGACTGTCAGGGCTATGGATATATGAATAGATTGGCAAATCTGTTCAAAACTAATGGCGCCGTTGGCACCTTACCTGAAGGCACAGCCATATCGTCTACCTACGAGATGGGCTTCATTCTTGAGGATGAAGACAGAAAAGAACATCCCATCACATGTATAGATCTTGCTGGTGAGCTTGTTAGATGTATGTACAAACAGGATGCAGGCGAGCCATTGACAGATGAGCAACAAAATGTCCTCAAAACACTAACTAACATCTTAATTGATAACAGAACTGACAATCGAAAGATTCATTTCTTTGTGATCGAGTATGGTGCAGAGGATAGAGAGTATGAAGGTCTTCCTCAAAATATTTATCTAGAAGCTGCCGTAGCTTATATTCAGAGAACTGGTATCTTCAAAAAAGATACCGATGGTTTATATCTGCTTATCACTAAAGTTGATAAAGCGAAAGTACTAGGCAAAGAATTGCAAGAAAAACTTAGAACCTATATATCGGAGAACTATCAAGGTTTCTATAATGGTTTGAAGAAAATTTGCAAAGACAACGAGATAAATGGAGGTAATGTAGATATTCAACCATTTACATTAGGTACAGTTTGTTTCCAGAACTACTGCAAATTCAAAGAAGATACAGCTGCAGCTGTCGTAAGAACTCTAATTAAAAGATCCTATGGGTATAAACCAGGAATGATTAAGAACTTGTTTGACAGATTAAAAAAGTAACATACTATGGATAATAATAAATTAGGTTTAAAGATAGTTCGTATAAATCAGGGTTATACAGATTTATTTGAAATAAACGGAGACCAGGTATGGACTAAGAACGTCTGGGATATCCGCAAAGACCTTGAGAACATTGATAACTTGGATGGTTCATCAGCAGTACTAATGCTTACAAGCGTTGATACTGGACACATATTAACTGTAGCTTCGCTTATTGAAGGTCGTATCACTGATTGTATTAGTGCATGGATATATGTTCCTGCTTCAATTAATATTGCAGGAAAGGAACTTGTTGAAATAGTAGATGCTGTTAAAAAAGAGATTCTTGCTAACGAAAGAAATGATGAAAGATTAACCCAACTTCTTTCGAAAACATATGAATCAGCACCTGCATCTAGAATCACGACAAAAAGCAATGGCGAAAAGTGTGCATTCAGATACTATGGACAAGGAGCAAAGTACACATTGTCTGAGCTTCTAAAAGATATGTGTCAATCATATTATAAGAGTTATAAGAGTGTATTCCTATTAGATAATTCATCGAAGTTAAAATGCCTTCAAGGAGATAACTTGTCAGACCAGAAAGTATACTCGATGGTAGTAGTAAAATCACCTGGGAATATAGATTCTTTTGTTCCCTATATTGGAGAGCAACCTTTTGTTGGACAGATTTATGCCATTGAAGGAGGTACGATAGATATTGAATGGAGAAGAGATGGGTATATGCCTATCCATACGAAGAGTACAATTGCGCCTGGCGCAAAGTATTCTGTTCCAACACCTAATCAATATGTTAGAGTGCTTAACTATAATTACATAAAAGTAGTTGATGAATGGAGTCAACGTGTAACTGATTACGACTTATATGTAGCGAAGCAGCGTATTAGTAAAAACGAAGATATACGCATTAGCGAAGCAACTCTTAATAATGTTTGGGTAGAAATTCATGCTGAAGGCTTTGAACCAATTTCTAGTCATTTGAATTTAACACAACCTGTACAATTAAAATTAGTAAAGGAGACATATGCATATGAGTTTCTATTGCCTCTCAAAAATGAAGAGGGCTATTACCCAATTAAGATATCTGGCAATAGAAAAAGGAAAAATTCGCCTGTGAAAGGCTATGTAACAGAAAATGGATATGTTACACGCAATGATAAAAATTACTTGCGATTCAAGCCATTCACTCGCAAATTCTGGATTACATGCCTAATATGTTCTATAATAGTCCTACTGCTCGGTGTCTGCGGTGGTTATGCTTTAAACGACTTCATTGGAGGTAAGGCAGATAATCAAGAAGTTAGCAAATTAACGAAAGAAAATACTGAGTTGAAGAACCGCATCAAAGAGTTAGAAAAGCGTAATTATAACTATACTCCTAAAGGTGCGACGAACAATAACGAAGATTACTCACTTGATGCTGCGGTTTCGTATCTTGATAATAACAATAAGTGGAATCGCACAGAGATGGAAAAATTCGATGATCTTAAAGGTTTATGGGATGCATTGAATGAAAGACTCTTTGATGATATAATAAAATACGAAGCCAAATTGAAACAATCCGTTACTTTTTCAGAAGTATTACAAGCTGTCAAAGCTAACAAACACAAGAACTTTGCAAAACCATACTCTAATGATTATGATATAAGAATTCATCCAGAGCAAGGTGTAAGTAATGGTTACATAAATGCCTTGAATGTCGTTCAAGCGAGTTCTAGTTCGAAGAAAGGTGGTACAAAATCTAAGAAACAAGAAGATAAGAAAGATAATAAACCTACAGGTCAAGGTGACTGGTAAAATGTTGAGTTATGAATAATACTGGTAAAAAAATATTGATACTCGGAATCGTAATAGCAATTGCTATTGCAGGCATTCTTGCTTTCTATCCGACGATTGTTGCTCCACCCACAGATGTGCCAGTGAACAATCTGCACAAGTCTTCACTCGAAGCTAATATAAATGGATTTTCCGACACGGAGAATACCATTTTCAATGACTCTATTTATAATGTGGTCGTTGACAAACTTGGCATGTACAAGAGTGAAGGATTTATGACTGAAGAAGAAATTGATTATCAGACAAAAGCTCTGGTTCAAAAGTATCTCCCCATTTTTACTAAATTAAGTCATGCTAAGTTTAGGGCTTCTACATGGCGAGAGTCAGACCACAAAGCAATGCTTAACCGCATAGCTCATCTAAGAACATTGAAGGTAGATTATGGCGAGACTAGTGCTGTTGCCGGATCGTATGAGACAGACCTACGCAGGATTGAACAGATTATTAGTAATTATAAAGAGGCTAAAAAGGTGGCTTCGTACTCAACATTCCATTCTGTGAGCGATGCCAATACAAAGATACAAAATGCCGAAAAGTATAGAACAATGGATCCTTTGTCAAATTGTACCGATTTGACAAATAAACTAGCCGCAGTGAAGTCAAATATTGGTAATTCGCATTACTATCAAGTTGAATCGAAAGTCAATGAGATGGCGAATTATCGCAATATGACAGAGGAAGCATTTAATTCGTTGATGTCAACAGCAAATAGTAAGATTCAGGAGTATGATAATAATCGCTCAAAATATGGTTATAATGCCAAAACAACGGAATCCATAAAACAAAAGGCAGCAGAGTATTACAGAAATGCCAAAGAGTTTTTTACTCGTAAAGAGATAAATATCACTACAAATTATCAGTGGACTAGTATGATTTCTCCAAGTACATCTTATAGAGCATATGAATCTTCGAGCAATTATCACAGAAATGATTCAGAAGCAACGATGTATTTTACGATAAAGGGGTATGATTCATTTACATTCTATGTTCGTAGTAATGGTGAATCTAATCATGACTATGTTATGGTAGGAAAGGATTCAAGACCTACCACAAGCTCGAATTATGCCAGCACGAAAGGTAGTCCTTCATCAGGTACAAACTTGTATAATTACAAAACTGTAACTTTAAATAATTTGAGCAAATCGTCTACATACACTATATATGTAACATATAGAAAGGACGGCTCAGTTAATGAGGGAAGCGACAGAGGATATGTATTGATACCATATGCAAATAACTAGAAAAATGAAAATAAAAGGACTAATAATAATTTTAGTTTCCCTGTTCCTAAGTTCTAATATTATGGCGCAGGATAAACAGAGAACATTTTTCAAAGGTAAATCCAATAAGGACAAAATTGAAAATGTTGATAGTATTAAACTGGTGGCAGATTCACTTCATCGCGAATTAGTCAATAGGGATAGTGTGTATCGCGTGAACACAGGAGTAATAGATTCTATTAGAGCCAATGCTAGACAGGATTCGCTGAGATTAACAGTTGCTGCAACCCGTCAGCGAGATTCTCTCCTAAATGTAATTCGCCTTAAGGATAGGCAAATGAAGCGAGGAAATCAAATGTCAAACAATGCACAAATAAACCGCTAATA
>ENA-OROK01000973-OROK01000973.1-human-gut-metagenome-genome-assembly--contig:-NODE-973-length-30291-cov-5.317800_pt1 | contig 30291 bp, 29 predicted proteins | sample MGYA00242127_ERZ509046 | MGnify/ENA primary metagenome ERZ509046 (study PRJEB26280, sample SAMEA2338728) | human gut metagenome | biome: human gut; feature: human-associated habitat; material: faeces... | reverse complement strand
CTGTTGCTGCACGCCGTGCCGGCCACGGCCAGATGCGAGGATTGCGGCAGTGTATTTGTAGTGGACACCGCGTCCCTGCGCTGCCCCGATTGCGGCGGTGATAAACTGACACCGTTGAGTGGGCAGGACTTGACCATTGCCGAGATCGAGGCGGAGGAAGCATAACAGAAAGGCGAAAAATGTCCGCGAATGAGGATTAAGTATCCAGTTCTTCTGGTGCAGGAGAACTGCAAAGACTGTCTTGTGAAAAAACTTACTTGCGATACGATGGGTTTTATTGTAAAATAACAAGTACACACTGTCGAATGAAGGCGAATGCGCAGTAAGCTTATATAGAAACGAGAGCAGGAGGATGATCCCGTGGCCTTATATACAAAAAAGCTTATTATGGCAACCTTTCGTGAAATGTTGTCAGAATCTCCGTTTGATAAGATCACTGTAGCAGCACTGGTCAAGCGGGCCGGAATCAGCCCCAATACTTTTTATTATCACTATCAGGATATTTATGGGTTGCTGGATGCGTGGTTTCAGGAGCAAGTAGAGTCCTTTGTTCCAAACGGAGAACCTATTGAGTGGGTTTCTACCACAAAAGCGATTCTGCATCGCTGCAAGGAACATCCTCAGACCATCTATCATATTTTTGACGGACTCTCCCGTGACCGATTGGAGAGGTATATCTTCTCACTAACAGATGACCCATTTTCGCGGGTTGTGCGCCAAGCGGCACAGGAATATCCGATTTCAGAGGAACAATGCTATCGCATTGCTACGTTTTGCCGGTACGCCTATATCGGATTTGTTATGCAGTTTTTCTGGAATCATATGGAAAACGACATTGATGAAAGTGTAGACAAATTGGGGGTGCTTTTCGACCAATTCCTGTCCAATGCCGTCAAAACAGTAGAGTAAACGCGTTTACGTTGTTCAAAAGCCTCCCCCTGTATGGATCAGCCTTTTGCGCAAACAGCATGTTTTACGCAAATTTGCGTAAAACCTGCTGTTTCTTTAGAATTTGGAGGAAACCGGCTTTTCCACCGTGGTATCTATATGTTGATTTTGCTATGATGGGACTGAAATATGGACAGGAGGCGGTACTATGGCCAAGCTGCTGTTTACATCGGAATCTGTGACCTGCGGCCATCCGGACAAGATTTGCGATCAAGTGGCAGATAAGATTCTGGATGAGCTGCTGATGAGAGACCCTGATTCGCGTGTTGCCTGCGAAGTGACCTGCGCCGAAAACCAACTGCACATCTTTGGCGAGGTGACATCGCAGACGGAGATCGACTACCCCGCCATAGCGCGGCAGGTTATCACGGAAATCGGCTATACCCAGCTGGGCTACGGCTTTGATGCCGATACATGTGTCATCCATGTGGACCTGCATCAACAGTCTCCTGATATTGCACGGGGGATCACCCGCAGTCGGGAAGACGAGCAGTTGGACGCTGGAGCGGGAGACCAAGGCATGATGTTCGGCTACGCCTGCAATCAGACACCCAGCCTTATGCCGCTGCCGATTGAACTGGCACATGAGCTTGCCCGGCGGCTGGAACTCGTGCGGCGTACAAATGAACTGCCTTTTCTGCTGCCAGATGGAAAGACACAGGTGACTGTTGAGTATGATGGGGACCGTCCCGTTCGCATCGCATCGGTTTTGGTTGCTGCACAGCACCGGGAGGAAGTCTCTACGGATGCGGTTCGTGCCGAAGTGTGCCGTCATGTGATCGAAGCCATTTTGCCTGCCGGACTGCTTGACGAAGATACGCAGATATTTGTCAATTCTACCGGGCGATTCGTGCATGGCGGCCCTGCCGCCGATTCCGGACTGACCGGCCGCAAACTGATGGTGGATACTTATGGCGGTTACGCCCGCCATGGGGGCGGCGCGTTCTCCGGAAAAGATGCTACCAAAGTGGATCGCAGCGGTGCGTACATGGCTCGATACATCGCCAAGAACATCGTGGCACAGGGCTTGGCCGACCAGTGTGAGATACAGCTCAGCTATGCCATCGGTTTGGCAGAGCCAATGGCAGTATGCGTCGAGACATTTGGAACCGAAAAGGTAGATAGGGAGATTTTAAGCCGTGCAATACAGAACAGCGTGGATATGCGCCCTGCCGCGATCATCCAGCGCTTCGGACTGACGCGGCCCATTTTCTCAAAAGTCTCCTGCTACGGACATTTTGGCAGCAACGCCAGCCTGATGCCATGGGAGCAGACAGACCTGAAAATCAGATTATGATCATACATAAGAGGTGAAGAAAGAATGGAAAAAAAGAAGAAGGTCAGGTTCCTCGTGGTATGGCTATTGATCACCGCGGTGTTCTTGGCCGGATCCCTGCTGGTTCCGGGACACGGAAAGTCGGAATCCGTGCAGGCGGCCATGCGCGACGCGGTGCTTCACGGAACGAACCGTATCAGCCTGTTCGGGCTGAAGGATGTAAATCCGGCGTACATCTCCTCGCTGGTGGTGGTAGGCGCACTGCTTCTGGCGGCGCTGCTGCTGCGCGTCTTTGTGATCCCACGATTTAAGCTGGTGCCGGGGAAGCTTCAGATGGCTATTGAGACGGTGGTGAGTATGTTTGACGGCATGGCCCGCGGCAATAGTCCTCACAGGTACAAGTTCCTGGGGGCGTATGCCTTTGGAGCGGGCGTATATATCTTTGTGGGCACTCTGTTTGAGCTGTTCGGCTTTCAGGCCGTCACCACCAACGGACACACCATCGCCTTACCGGCGCCGCTGTCGGATGTGAACGCAGCCATTTCACTGGGCTGCCTGTCCTATCTGGTCATCATGGGCGGCGGCATCCTCAATAATGGCGTCAAGGGCTTGGGCAAAACGCTGAAGGATTTTTCCTTGCCGATCTCCATGAGCTTCCGTATGTTCGGCGCACTGCTCAGCGGCCTGCTGGTGACGGAGCTGGTGTACTACTATGTGACGCTGAGCTATGTGATTCCTGTAATCGTGGCGGTGCTGTTCACACTGCTGCACGCGTTGATCCAGGCCTATGTGCTGACTATGCTGACTACGCTGTTCTACGGCGAGGTATCCGAGAAGCAGGAGCGTAAGCCAAAAAAGGCCAAAAACGAAAAGAACATTGAAACTGCAAATATGTGACGGAGGAAAAAGAAATCATGAAAAAGCTGCTGAATAAAAGAGTGTTTGCCTTAGTGCTGTGTCTGGTGCTGGCGCTGACCGCCATGCTGACCGTGACTGCGTTTGCTGATACTGAGCCGGCAGACAGTACCGCCGCAACACAGGAAGAAGAGACTTCCGCTGGCAGTGCCACCAACGGCAAGGCCATTGCATCCGGTATCGCCATCGGTATTGCTGCCGCCGGCGGCGCCATCGGTATGGGCATGGCCGTCGGCAAGTCCGCCGAGGGCATTGCCCGTCAGCCGGAGGCCGAGGGCAAGATCCGTACCACCATGATGCTGGGCCTGGTGTTTCTGGAAACCGCCATCATCTACGCCCTGCTGGTGGTAATCCTGATCATCTTTGTGCTGTAAGAAACGGGGCGTAGCGTATGAGTAACATCCCTCTGAATATTGATTGGCAGCAGATATTGCTGCACTTCTTCAACTTCTCCATTCTGGTGGGCGGCTTATATCTGCTGCTGTTCAAGCCGGTGAAGAATTTTATGGATAAGCGTGAAAAGCACTATGCAGACATGGAGTCTGCCGCCGTGGATCGCGAGAAAGATACCGAGGCACTAAAGGCGGCCATGGCACAGCGTGAGGCTGCGCTGGACGCTGAACTGGAGGAAAAGCGTGCCGCCGCCGCTCAGGAGGCTGAGAATTACATGCAGCAGCAGCGTGACGCAGCCAAGGCGCAGGCGGACAAGATCCTGTCCGACGCCCGTACCGCCGCCGAGAGCGAGCGTCGGAAGATCGTGGCGGAGGCCAACCGTGAGGCGGTGGCCATTGCCGAGGATGCCATGGAGAAGCTTCTGACGGCACAGACAGATCAATCTTATGATGCCTTTGTGAATGCCGCGGAGGAGGAAGAGCATGAACACTGATGCACGCCTGACGGCGAAACTGTTCAGCGCCTGCCCGCCTGACGGCACGCAGAAAGCGAAGCTGGAGGCGGTACTGTCAAAAAAGTACGGCGAAGCCGTTGTACTGGTGTGGCAGGAGGATCGCTCCGTGGCGGGAGGCTTTCGTATCGAGCTGGGCAGTGAGGTCATTGACTGGACGGCAGAAGGTCGGTTGAGTCAGTTGAAGGAGAAGCTGACCGGCATCAAGAGCGCCGACAGTTCAGTGATCCCTCTGATCCGTGATGCGGTAAAAAACTGGGTGCCGGAGGTGTGCGCCCGCGAGGTGGGCAGTGTGCTGACCGTGGCGGACGGCATTGCCTATGTGGACGGCCTGAAAGGTGCTACATATGGAGAGATCCTGCTGTTTGAGGGCGGCATCCGGGGTATGGTGCAGGAGCTGCGGGAGGACCGCATCGGCTGTATCCTGTTCGGCCGTGTAGATGAGGTCAGCGAGGGTACGGCGGTGTACCGTACCGGAAAGACCGCCGGTATCGGTGTGTCCGACGGTATGGTCGGCCGCGTAGTGGATGCGTTGGGCGCACCCATCGACGACGGCGGAGACATCACTGTGGACGAGTACCGCATGATTGAAAACCCGGCCCCCGGCATTATGGATCGCCAACCGGTGAATACCCCCATGGAGACGGGTATTTTGTCCATCGACTCCATGTTTCCTATTGGTCGGGGGCAACGTGAGCTCATTATCGGCGACCGCCAAACCGGCAAGACGTCAATCGCCATTGATACCATCCTGAACCAGAAGGGGAAGGACATGATCTGCATTTATGTGGCCATCGGTCAGAAGGCCAGCTCCGTGGCGCAGATCGCGGAAATGCTGCGCAAGCGCGGCGCCATGGAGTATTCCATCATCGTCTGCGCCAGTGCGGGTGAATCTGCATCCATGCAGTATATCGCTCCCTATGCCGGTGCGGCCATCGGCGAGTACTTTATGAACAGGGGAAAAGATGTGCTGATCGTATACGACGATCTTTCCAAGCACGCCATCGCTTATCGCGCCCTGAGCCTGCTGCTGGGGCGTTCCCCCGGACGTGAGGCCTACCCCGGTGACGTGTTCTATCTCCATTCCCGTCTGCTGGAGCGGGCGGCACGGCTCAGCGATGCGCGTGGCGGCGGCAGCATGACAGCCCTGCCCATCGTAGAGACACAGGCGGGTGACGTATCCGCTTATATTCCCACCAACATCATTTCCATTACCGACGGCCAGATCTTTCTGGAAAGCAGCCTGTTCTTCTCCGGACAGCGTCCGGCGGTGAACGTAGGACTGTCCGTGTCCCGTGTGGGCGGCGCGGCGCAGACCAAGGCCATGAAGAAGGCCGTAGGTACCCTGCGTCTCGATTTGGCGCAATACCGTGAGATGGAGGTGTTCACCCAGTTCTCCAGCGATCTGGATGAAGAGACCAAGAGCCAGCTGGCCTACGGCCAGAGCCTGATGTACATTTTGCGGCAGGGGCGCAGCGCCCCGCTGAGTCAGGCGCAGCAGATCGTCACGCTGGTGAGTGCCATGGCACATATTTATCAGCAGGTGCCTGTGGCGCAGGTCTGTGCCCTGCGGGACGATATCCTGAAGGAGTTTGCCGCCAACCGCCAGAGCCTGATGCTGGAGCTGGAGCAGGGAACGCCTCTGACAGACGATTTGCGTGGGCAGATCATCGAATTTGCGAAGACCGCACTGGAGAAATTCCAGCGCACAGGCGGGCGGTGAGCACATGGCAAGCACCAGTGAGATCCGCCGGCGCATCGGAAGCGTCCGGCAGACACAGAAGATCACCCATGCCATGTACCTGATCTCACAGGCCAAGCTGCGCAAGGCCAAGCAGGAACTGCACAACACACGTCCCTACTTTCAGACGCTGCAGACCGAGGTAGGACGTGTATTCAACGCGGACAGCACGGTCGAGAGCCGTTATCTGCTGCCGGTGGACGGCAATGCCAGACCATTGCCTGGCGTGACGGCGTGTCTGCTGATCACGGCGGACAAGGGACTGGCCGGTGCTTATAACCAGAACGCTATCCGGAAGGCTCAGCAGCTGCTGGCCGACCACAAGGATACGGCGCTGTATGTGGTGGGGGAATATGGCCGCCGTTGGTTCACGCAGCGGAATATTCCCATTGAGAGAAGTTTCCAGTACACGGCGCAGGATCCCACTTTAGGCAGGGCGCGGCATATCGCCGAGCTGCTGCTGGAACGGTTCGATGCCGGAGAGATCAATGCCGTGTGGGTCATCTATACCGATATGAAGAACGGGCTGGAGGCTGTGGTGCGGCAAGTTCAGCTTCTGCCGCTGCACCGCGACCACTTCGCTGCGGCTACCGCGGAAACTGCCGGAGACAAGGTGTACGAGTTTGTGCCGTCTCCCGGCGCAGTGTTGGACAGCGCCGTGCGGAGCTGCTTGACCGGTTATATTTACAGTGCGCTGGTAGACAGCTTCTGCAGTGAGCAGAGCGCCCGTATGACCGCCATGAACGCGGCGGATCAGAACGCGGAGGAATTGCTGAAGGATCTGTCCGTACAGTTCAACCGTGCGCGTCAGGCGGCCATCACGCAGGAGATCACTGAGGTTTCCGCTGGTGAGCGCGCCCAGCGCAGTAAGAAAGAAAGAGAGGGCTGACCTCAATGAAACAAGGTATTATCACGGGTATTTCCGGCCCTGTGATCGACGTCCGCTTCCCGGAGGGGAAGCTGCCTGCCATCAACGAGGCGCTGACCGTGGAGGCCAACGGGCATCGCTACACCATGGAAGTGGAGCAGCATCTGGAAAATAAGACTGTCCGCTGCGTGGTAATGGCAGACAGCGATGGACTGGGCCGCGGACTGTCCGTCATCGCCACCGGTCACGGCATCGCGGTGCCGGTGGGTGAAAAAACGCTGGGGCGTATGTTCAATGTGCTGGGCGAACCCATTGACGGCGAGCAGCCGGTGGACGATAGCGTCCCTCGCTGGGAGATCCATCGGCCCGCCCCCACCTTTGCCGAGCAGATGCCTACGGCGGACATTCTGGAGACCGGCATCAAGGTCATCGATCTGCTGGAGCCATACCCCAAGGGTGGTAAGATCGGCCTGTTTGGCGGTGCCGGCGTGGGTAAAACCGTCCTCATTCAGGAGTTGATCCACAATGTCGCCATGGAACACGGCGGCTATTCCATTTTTACCGGCGTAGGCGAACGTAGCCGCGAGGGCAACGATCTGTGGGGCGAAATGCAGGAAAGCGGCGTATCCGACAAGACAGCGCTGGTATTCGGGCAGATGAACGAGTCTCCCGGTGTTCGTATGCGTGTGGCATTGTCTGGCCTGACCATGGCAGAGTACTTCCGTGACGAGGAGCACAAGGATGTGCTGCTGTTTATCGACAACATTTTCCGTTTCGTTCAGGCTGGCAGCGAAGTGTCCACACTACTGGGGCGTATGCCTTCCGCCGTAGGCTATCAACCTACGCTGGCCGGAGAAATGGGTGCTCTGCAAGAGCGCATCACCTCCACGAAAAATGGTTCCGTCACCTCTGTGCAGGCAGTGTACGTCCCCGCCGATGACCTGACCGACCCCGCCCCTGCCACCACGTTCTCCCATCTGGACGCCACTACGGTGCTGAGCCGTAAGATCGCCGAGCAGGGCATTTACCCCGCCGTGGATCCACTGGAGTCCACCTCCCGCATCCTTGAGCCGGATATCGTGGGCGAGGAGCATTACAATATCGCCCGCGCGGTGCAGTCCACGCTGCAAAAGTACCGGGAGCTTCAGGATATCATTGCCATTCTGGGTATGGAAGAACTCAGTGATGAGGATAAGAAGACTGTTGCACGCGCCCGCCGCATCCAGCGCTTTTTGTCACAGCCCTTCTATGTGGCAGAGAAGTTCAGCGGTGCGCCCGGCGTGTTCGTGCCTTTGCGCGAGACCCTGCGCGGCTTCAAGGAGATCCTGTCCGGCGCTATGGATGACTATCCTGAAGCGGCGTTCTTCAATGCCGGTACCATCGACGACGTAAAGCGCAAGGCCGAAGAACTGCAGAAAGGCGGCATGTGATGGCGGCGGTATTTCAGCTGGACGTGCTGGCAGCCAGCGTGCCCTTCTTCCGCGGTAGGTGCGTGTCGGTGGTTATCCCTACTGTCGATGGTGAGTACGGCGTTTTGGCAGGGCACAGTAATACCGTGGGTGCTGTGTGCGACGGTGAACTACGGTTCGAGACTGAGGATGGGGTGGCCCACCGTGCTGCTGTGGCACAGGGCGTGTTCAAGATTGACGAGGAACGGGTGCTGCTGCTGCTGGACGCAGCGGAACGACCTGAAGATATTGATGTGAACCGTGCCCTCCGCGCCCGTCAGGAGGCAGAGGAGCAGCTGCGCCAGAAGCACAGTATGGCGGAGTATCAAATTGCTCAGGGTAATCTGTCCCGCGCACTGAACCGCCTGCGTGTCAGTGGTAAGATGTGAGAAAAGGCAATATGTGAAAAGCCAAAAGAAGCCCCGCATGACTGCGGGGCTTCTTTTTATATCTGATTGGGTTACATGATGCCGGAGCGCTTCTTGCTCTCGGCGATGGCGGCGTTCAGCCTCCGGGCCGGATAGTACACCAGCAGGCCGAACACCGTGAACACCACGCACATGCCCAGCAGGATCAGTGCGCAGTTGCGGTAGGTGTGGCCGTACATACCGCCGATGGTCTCGCGGATCATGTCCATGCCGTAGTGGAAGGGCATCAGGAAATAGAGCTTCTGGAACAGCATGGGCAGCACATGGATGGGGTAGGAGCCGCCGGAGCCCGCCACCTGGATCACCATGATGATGACGGCGGCGGCCATGCCCACGTTGTCCAGGGCGTAGACCAGGCCGAAGTTCATCATGGCGAAGTTCAGCGAACAGATGCAGCAGGCCAGCACGAACCGTGCCGGCTCCACGCACTGGATGCCCACGAAGTACAGACAGCCGAAGGCCGTTACCAGCGCCTGGGCCATGCCCACGAAGAAGAACAGCGTGAAGCGGCCGAAGTACCGCTCAATGGCCCGGTAGCCCAGAAATTGGGGCTGGGTCACCGGCACCTTGATCATCACCGCCGCCAGCAGCGAACCCACGAACAGCGCCAGCATGATGTAGTAGGGGGACATAGCGGAGCCGTAGTCGCCAATCTCATAGGCGATCTCCGTGTTCATCTGCACCGGGGAGGCCAGATAGTCGGCAATGCCGTCGGGGTTGTTCTCCAGCATGTCCATGAACTCCCGGAAGGCGGCGCTGTCTGTGATGCGGCGTACGTCGGCCTCCATGTCCGCCAGATAGCCGGACACGGTGTCAGCCAGCGTGGCGCCTGCCGCCAGGGTGTTCTGGGACTGGGTCAGGGCGTTGGCATAGCCGGTCAGGGTGCTGGACAGGCCGCTCAATTTGCCGGAGCCGCTTTTCAGCAGCTCCTGGATGGAAGCCAGGGCGGCCAGTGCCTTGTCATTCTTGTCGTGGATGAAGTCGTTGACCTTGTCGTTGGTCTCCAGCGCCGCCGCCCGGACGGTCTGGCGCACCTCCGCCAGCTTGTCCAGCAGCGCGTCCTTTACGGCGGAGTCGCCGAAGTTGGCGATGTCGTCCCGGAGCTGGGCCAGCTTATCCACGGCGGCGTCGATCTTGTCCGCCAGTTGGGGCGCCTGCTCCTTCAGGCTGATCAGCCGGGCGGTCACGTCGTCGATCTGCTGCAGAAGCTGCTGCTGCAGCAGGGAGGGATCCTCCGCAGTGCCCCAGCCCCGCAGCTTGTCCTCCAGATCGGTCAGGCTTTTGTCGATGGCGTTCAGGATGTTCAGCACGTCGTTGGACGCGCCGTCCGCCGTGTCGGAGCCGCCGCTGATGATGTCGCCCACGCCGCCCACGGCGTTGGACGCGCCGATCAGTACGCCGTTCACGTCATCCACCGTGACGGCGGAGGCGGTCAGCAGGTCGTCGGCGTTGTCCATCACGTCCTCCAGCGACCGCAGGATCTTACTGAGCTGGTTCATCTGCCACTGGGCGTCCTGCAGCTTCTCGATAAGGCCGTTGGCGATGTCCTCGCTGTCCAGGCCCAGGGCCTTGAACACGGAGCTGGCGGTGGTCAGAGCGCCGGCCACCTTTTCGATGATGGTGTTGTTGATCTCCTCCTGCACGGCGGTCTTGGCCTTGCCGGTGATCTTGGGGGCGATGGCGTTCTTTTTCTCGTTTTCATAGTACTGGATCTGGGGATGCTCCAGCTCACCGTCCAGCAGGCTGACGAAATCGGCGGTAAACTCCGCCGGGACGATCAGCGCCGCGTAGTACTCGCCGGCGTATACGCCGTCCAGGGCGGTCTCCTGATCCTCCAGAAAGACCCAGCCCATCTGGTCGTTGGTCTGCAGGCCGTCCATCACCAGTGAGCCGATGTTCAGCTGCAGGCCCAGGATCTCGCAGCCCTCATCCTCGTTGGCCACGGCCACCTTGATGTTGCCGGTGGAGGCGGGGCCGTAGGGGTCCCAGTTGGAGAGAATGTTGAACCACGCGTACAGGCAGGGCACCAGACACAGGCCCATCATCACCACAACGGCCACCACGCTGGCGGTCAGCCGCTGCCAGTCGGCGCGGAAAACGCTCCATATGCGCTTGATCATTCCTCCACCTCCTTCCGGGAAGGCTCCTGGGCCGCCCGGGTCTCCAGATCAGCCGACAGGGCTTGCAGCACCTGTGCCAGCCGGGACAGGTCGGCGGCCATCTTCTGAGGATCGGACTTGAGGATGGCGTCCATATCCAGGGGGATGGCGGCGGGGTTGTCCACCACCACGGGGCGGGCGCCATCCTCCGGCATGGGCAGGGTGACGGCGCGATGATCGCTCTCCGCGGGCGTGGGCTGGACGCCCTGCGCCTCCTCTTCGGCCTGTTCCTCGCCCTTCCATTTCAACAGCTGGGGCAGGCGGGCCGTGCGGCTCAGCTGAGGCAGGGCGATCAACTGGCCCAGCGTCTCCTGCTCCTCCTGGGTGATGTCCCGCAGCTTCTTCTGCAGCTCATAGTCCATGTACTCCACGCCGATCAGGTACGCCGACAGGGCAAACATGGACAGTATCCACAGGATCAGGGTAAAGACCCGGTTGCCCTCCGCCAGGAACATCAGCAGCAGAAGGCCCACGGTGACGATCACCAGCGCCCGCATACCGGTGCGGATACGCTGCTGGTTGGCTTTGTGCAGGGCGGCCACTTCTTCCAGCAGCCGGTCATAGAGCTGATGGTACTTTTCTTCCAAAGTCATAAAGCGGCACACCTCCTCAGAACAGCTCGGTCTCTTCCAGCTTGGCCTCCATGAAGTGGTTCAGCCCCATGAAGGGCCGCCGCACCAGCAGGCCGATGATCAGCGCCGCGGCGCAGAACAGCAGCAGGAAGAGAAGCTGCGTGACGTAGTACTCGCCATACAGGCCGCAGATGCACTCACGCATGGCGTCGATGGCGTAGGGGAAGGGGAAGAAGCGGTAGATCTTCTGATAGACCTCCGGCAGCAGCTCGATGGGGAAGGTGCCGGAGGAACCGGCGATCTGCAGCACCATGACCACCACCACGATGGCCTTGCCCACGTCGCCGAAGGACAGGGCCAGCGAGTAGATCAGCAGGCTGAAGGTCAGGGCCGTCAGCGCGCCGGTCAGATACAGCAGCCCCGGATGCAGGCATTGGATCTTCAGCAGAAACAGGTCGCCGGTGATGATGACCGCCGCCTGGATCTGGCTCAACAGGAAAAACATGATGTACCGGCCGAAGTACAGCTCATAGGGCTTGGGGGCGATCAGGCCGTCCAGCCGGGCGTGGGGCTTGATGATGGCCACCAGAATGACACCGCCCACCCAGATGGCCAGCACCGTATAGAAGGGGGCCATGGCGGAGCCGTAGTTCTCGATGGGATAGATGGGGGTCACGGTGGTCTGCACCATCTGGGAGAAGTACTGGCCGTACTCCTCCGGGTCGCCGCCCAGGATCTCCAGCAGGAGATCCAGATATTCGCTGTCTGTGAGACCCTGCAGCTTGTCGACCAGGTCGGATACCGATTGGGACAGCCGCTGGGCGGCGGGCCGCAGCAGCTCCATGGTCTCGTCCAGGGCCAGCGCCGTGTTGGCCAGCGCATTGCGGACGGCCTGAGCATCATTGGCCAGCTCCTTCACATTGCCCACGGAGGCGGTGATCTGGCTCATGACATAGTTCAGATCCTGCCGCAGATCGTCGGCGGTGGGCAGCAGCTTGCCGGTCAGGTTGCCGATGGCGGCGATGATGTCCCGGCAGTCCTTGATGGCGGTCTGTAGATCGTCATTGTCCGGCAACGCGGCCAGACGGCTCTGCAGGGCGTAGCATCTGTCGGCGATGTCGCGGGCGATCCGGGCGGCCAGATGGCCGGGGGACTGCTGCTCCAGCCGGTCAGCCCAGGCGGTGAGCTGGTCGCCTATCTGACCCATGGCGGCGGCTGCCTCCTCAATGGCCTGGCGGGCCTCCTGAAGCTTACTGTCATCCATGGCGGCCTGCTGGATCTTGTCCAGGGCCCGCTGCACCTTCTCCAGGGCGGCGTAGATGGTTCGGTCGATCTGGGCCACGGTCTCCAGAATCTTGTCGCCGTCCGGCAGCTTGCCGTTGATGTCCTGGATGATCTGTGCCAGCCTGCCCGCGTCGATGTCCACGGTGCTGTTGTTCCTGGCGGCGTCAAAGGCGTCCATGGTGGCCCGGCAGCTGGCCAGCAGATCCTGCACCTGATAGAACAGACCCTTTACCGCCGTCTCGGGATCGTCCGCCGTCAGGTCGGCGGCCAGCAGGTTGGCCTGGGTCATCACCCGGCCGATGACCACCTCCAGATAGTTCTCGCTGATGGAGCGCTTCAGGCTCTCCACCGCGGTATCGGTGATCTTGGTGGCCACGGCGTTTTTCTTGGCGTTTTCATAGTAGGTGATGGTGGGCTTGCCGGTCCACTCCGTCAGCATGTGGTACATCTTATAGGAGAAATCCTTGTCGATGACCACCGCGGCGTAGTAATCCCCGGCGTATACGCCGTCCTTGGCCTGCTTTTCGCTGTCCACCACGACCCAGTTGATGCTGGTGGCCTCCCGCAGGTCGTTGACCACGTCGTCACCCTTGTTGACGTACACGCCGTCCTCGTCGGTGTAGCCCTTGTCCAGCGAGGCCAGGGCGATGGAGATCCCGCCGGTGTTGCCGTAGGGATCCCAGTTGGAATAGATGTTCAGCCATGCGTACAGGCTGGGCAGCACGGCGATGGCCACCACCACCGCGCAGGCAAAGAAGCATTTGCTCAGCGTTTTGATGTCGGTTTTGAATACCGTCCAGATATTGCGCATAGTCCCTCCTGTCCGTAATCTTTTTAATTCTATCATATCATCATAGCAAAAGTCATATTTGAAAACCACGGTGGAAAAGACCGTTTCTTCCGAATTCTAAAGGAACAGCGTGTTTTGCGCAGATTTGCGCAAAATACGCTGTTTGCGCAAAAGCTGTCACTTGCGAGTTGTTTTCCAACAATTTTTCCAACAAACGCCCCAAATCTGCGCAAAACTCCCTGATGCATATTAAAACAAATCAACACCAGAAGAACCTCCAATCCCTTGCAGCACAAGGGATTGGAGGTTTTTCCTCGGTATGAATGGGTACAACGCAAAAGCATCCACGGCTTTTTGGTAAGGATGAGGTCGGCGGTTCGAATCCGCCCAGCAGCTCCACACAAACCCTGTAACCACAACGGTTACAGGGTTCTTGTTTTATCCGCCAACACAGGAAAAATGCGGTTTGACTACTATTTGACTACTGGAGCGCATCATTCAGCAAAAAAAAACGCAGTGCACTGCGTTTTTTCATTGGATACGGAAACCACCTGCTCTGCCGGTGGAGGCACCCCATAGTGCCAACTACATTGAACGTTTCAAGGCAATTCTTGCCCAGCAAGCAGAACTGAAGGCCAAATGTGCCGCGGGCTTTGAAGTGGCTTAGGGAAATGTGCCGAAATAGTGTCATGATATCCTAAACGAATTGCAACCTTGAAGGGCGGCCGCAGCATACTGCGGTGCGATTGCAAAAGGTTTTCGAGGAGAAACGCTGGCAGAGTGAAAGAATTGCTATATATAGGTTATAAATTGAGCCACGGAAGATCGTATTCTTCTGTGGCTCAATAATGAGTGCTGATCGTTGATGATTGGAAGGCTACTTGTTTATATGCCGGTATCCGCCGGTCAGAAGGATCTGCTCACGGAGCTGCGCGGCATTTGCGAAACCTTTTCCAGTGAGTTCTTCTGTCGTGGAAGCAAGCGCCGATTCAAATTGCTGCGCCATGGCGAAGAAACGCTTTATCGCCAGCTTTTCACCGATACCGACTTCACGGGCGGCCATACGGAAAGAGCTCTCGGAAACATCATCTATAGTAACAGCGTTACCGATACGCATGGAAAGATCACGGGTGCTGCCGGGATAGACGGTGGTGCTGATTACATCGTAGGCCGGAGCCAACCGCACGGAGGAAAGTGAAGCGTCGTAGAGGAGAGAAAGATTCTTGAGGTGATTATCGGTGTTGCCGATAAGAAAATTGAATACCGTCAGATCCCAGAGCTTCAACTGATCCTCCAATGGGTTTGCTGACCGATGCTTTAGAAGGGCAAAAGCGTCCTTGAGATATGCGCCGTCAGTCGGCTCATATTTCTTGGCAGCGGGGACACCCAGAGCCTGTGCGAAGTCCTCCTGATGGAGCCGCTGGGGACAGGGGAGCCCGTCGATCATGCGGCTCTCAGCGATGAAGGACCGGTCATAACGGGCGGTGGCAAACAGAATGTTTTCATCCGCCACGCCGCCAGTGTCCAGAATGAAGCAATCCGGCACATCAATGCCGCATTTTTTCGCGGTATGCAGGCACAATAGCTCATTGACCACGATGCCGCTCAGACGCACATGACTCTGCTTGACAATGTGTGTACTGGGCGCGGTGCCAAAGGGCTGATACCACGCATTGTTAGTGGCGTCATAGTATAGCCCTACCTTGCCTGAGGCACCGGTAAGGGACAGGTGGGATTCTGTTACCAGCTTAGCTGATTGAGTAGCACCCTCCGCTGCAAGGGCCTGTACCTGCGGCAGTGTCAGCCTTTGATAATGCGCCGGGATGTCATCCGGTTCACAAATGATCTGGATAGCGCCAAGACACTCTTTACCCAGCCCAGCGAGAATAGAGAGATAATCATCTTCGCTGACATGCATCCATTGTGCGACGGTTCTTCTGGTGAAGCCTTCCGGCAGCAGACCGTCAAAAAAGCATTTTGTCCGCTGGGGCGAAAAAGTTACCTCCTGCAGTGGCAAGCTGACAGAGATGGGCCGTGCGTCCTCACCATGCAGATAAGCATCGTCGTAAGCGAAGCCGCTGCTTGATATATGCCCTACCGGCACAGGTATGCCGTTTTTTTCAATGATAACGGTGTATGTCATTTACTCGCCCCGCACTTTCATCTCGCAGTCCAATCCCAGCAGGTTGGCAAGTGAGAGAACCTTGCCCAGCTCGACAGTGGACTTTCCACGCTCTACGTCGGAGATAAAGCTGACGCTGAAACCTGTGGCATCCGATACATAGGCTTGTGTGTAATGCAGCGCTTTCCGACGCTGGCGGATCGCCGCACCAAAATCTGCGGCATCGTAGATACGCATAATGACCTCATTTCTCCGTACGGCTTGATTTTTTTCAGGCAGAGCAAAAATGAGCCGAACGGCGATATTGCTTTAGTGACAGTATAATATAAGCCGAACGGCGAAGTCAAGGGAGAAATGAAGTGTATTGACGGTTTATTTCGCCGACTATGGCGAGACCGTATTTGAGAGATAGCACCAGAGCGCTATTCGATAAATGTAACTCGACCAAATCATAACCTCCGGCTAAGCCTCATTAGCCGGAGGTTATGATTTCTGCTATTTCTTCGGATCAAGGATGATCTCCAACCCCGACGCTGCGCGGCGGTCTCCCTCCCGCAAGGCGTGGGTGTAGATATTCAGGGTGGTTGATGTTTGGGCATGGCCCAGGCGATTGGCCACTGTACGCGGATCTTGATGCCCTTCTGAGATCAGCAGCGTGGCGGACGTATGACGAAGGCCGTGGAACGGGATACGCGGCAGCTGATCTTCGGGATCATGGTCGGCATTATACTGTGCAATGATCGTTTGCAGGGCATGATACGGTGTTGAGTAATTCATCATGCGGCCATCCTCCTGAATGAACAGGAAATCCTCACCTTTCCAATAGTCACCGACCTTCCGGCGGTATTCCTCTTGACTCTCCCGCAGCTGCTCAAGCTGCACTGTCAGGGTATGGGGGATGGTAACCGTCCGGTAGGAACTCTTCGTTTTTGGCGCTTTGATGAACGGTTTACCTGCCACCATGGTCACCGCCTTGGTGATGCTTACCGTATCGGTGGTAAAATCGATATCCGGCCACTTCAATGCCAGGATCTCTCCTTTACGCATCCCACTGTAAATCGCCAGGCTGAACAACACTTGCAGTTGACGGCTGACGCGCTTCTGGTTTATGTACGTCCCCACCATGTAGCGGGTCCCTGTGTCATCCGTACGCTGATGCCCTTTTACCTCTCATGTGTGCGGCTGCTCTATATAGTGCAGGAAAGCCATTGTTTGCTCCGGCGTGAAGAACTTGATATTGTCCGCGGTGTCCGGAGCGGCCGCAGGTTTCACATTAGGGTCAGACGATTCGCAGCTTCCTGAGACAAATGCAGCAGCGGATGCCATGCGGGAAGCGGTTCCGGACGCACGGCATGAGCGGATGCTGAGGGACTATGCAGCTTCTGCTCAAAAGCTGCGGAGGCTCTGCGCAGAACAGCATGTGGATTGTATGCTGAGCAATCATCCTTACTGCGACTACTCCTACCGAATCCTTCCCACCGTAGAACAAGCGCGTGCAAGAGGCGAAAATCCGCTACTCCGCGGTGAGGAGATGGTACAGGAATTTTTATACGGCGTGTATGCGGAAGCGATGATCACGTTGGACTAAATAGTTATAGGAAAAAGCCTGACACAAAAAATGCGTGTTGGGCCTTTTCGTATGGTAACGTCAAACCTATTACTGGCGAAGCCCTCAAGGGACGCTGAATTTTATTCCGCTTGCATTTTCTGCCTTACCGCCTGTAAACGAGCCATCACCATCACGAAAAACCTCGTGCTTGTCATTGGTTTTCCGGCAGAGGCGGTGGCAGTTTAGTGTCCGACAGAATACCGGTAACCATTCTATGATGGTTGTCGGCATACTTGTCAAAGTTTGGTTTAGTTACCGTTTACTGTCAAACGGTAATTTTCTTCAACCATTCAATATATTCTAGTGCCAGTTCTGACAGCACGCGGGCGGGATTACAGATATATCCGATCTCAATCTGCCCCAAATCCGTGATAGGGATATTGACCAAGGAGCGGCGACGATCTTCTTGCGTTAAGTAGCCTGAACCAGTCACATAGGCATTGCCCAATGCAAGCACCGAGTAAGCCATCGCCCGGTCGGATACCGAGATGATCTGCTGCTGCGGATCCCACTGGCGCCTGGTAGTCGTAAATCGGGCAGAAGAGGGATGACACTCCTCATAAGAAATAAAAGGGTATTGCTGGATTTCGGCCAGCGTAACGCTTTCGCGCACTGCTAAGGGGTGCGCCTTATGAACGTAAATATGCAGCAAATCATATTTCAAATGCTGAAAAAATGTATTACGCCGATTACATGCTTTGATAATGGTACTGCGACTATCGCTGGTAAAAAACAACACACCAACGTCGGAGCGGTTCGTTTCTACGTCCTGCAATATCTGATCCATGTTGCCCTCAAAATATCCCAGATGGTATTTTTGATTCTTGGATTGAGATACAATGTGTTCAAAGGCATCGATACCAGAGACATGGTGCAGTGAAGATACGCAGAAATACTTACGCTCACCCTTGTGGTTCTTATACTTGTCATCCAAATCCTGATAGATATTGGACAACAGTTGTGTATCTTTCAGGAACTCTTGTCCTTGACGAGTCAGTGAAATGCCCTTGCTGGTTCGTTCAAAAAGAACCATGTTATATTCTCGTTCCAAATTCTGGATTGATTCAGATAGGCTGGACTGGGAAATAAATAACGACTCTGCGGCCTTGCCGATAGAACCCGCTTTGCTGACTGCCCGGACATATAATATTTGCTTTAATGTCATTGTCTTCACCTCATACCGCCTTGGCAGGCAGAGATTCGTATCCTCCAACTGCTTCAACTGACACCACTGTAATTGCGGAGCGCTTTTTATTATTTTATCATTGCCTGTGTTAAAAAGCAATCTCCAACAATATAAAACAGTTTTGTGAAAATACTGTTATCCTCAAAGCCATCGGCGCAACCGATGGCTTTGAATCGCTTATTTGTTCTTCAAATTCTGCAGGTACAGGCGTATAATGAGGGCACAAAGACAGTAACTCCCCAAAAAAGGAGGACTCTATGATGGCTGAACACACTCAAATCACCGCAGAGCCTCAAATCGTATTGCAGTGTGTTGGTCTGTGCAAGTGTTATAACGGCGTTGTACAGGCCAGCGATCACATTAATTTTTCATTACGGCGCGGCGAAGTACATGCCTTTCTGGGGGAAAATGGCGCCGGGAAAAGTACGCTGATGAAAATGCTCTACGGCATCGAGCAGCCCGATGAGGGACAGCTGTTCCTTTTCAGTGAGTCTGTGGTGCTAAAAACCCCTGCGGACGCGATTGCTCACGGTATCGGTATGGTGCACCAGGAGTTAATGCTGATCCCACATCTGACCGTGGCAGAAAACATTACGCTGGGACAGGAAGTCAAAACACGTAGTGGACGGCTGAAAAAACAGGAGGCGTCCCACAGCATTCGCGAGTTGGCTGCGGCCTATGGCCTGGATGTAGATCCCGATACACTGGTGGACAAACTGACCATCGGGCAGCGCCAGCGAGTTGAGATCGTCAAGCTGTTGTATCGTAAAGCGGACATTTTGATTTTCGACGAGCCTACCGCGCTTCTAACGCCGCAGGAGTCCGATGCATTGTTCGATGTACTGCGCCGCCTGCGGGAACTTGGAAAATCCATAATTTTTATTACACACAAGCTACGCGAAGTCTATCAGCTCGCAGATCGTATGACTGTGATCCGACAAGGCAGGATCATCGGCACGACCACCCCACAGGAAACTGCTATGGAAGAACTGACGCAGATGATGGTAGGCAAGGCAGTTTCTGCCGGGCGACGTCATCCTCATCCAATTGGCCCGGAAAATGTGCTGCAGGTAAAAGAACTCTGCGTTCAGAGCCGCGGCGGCGCCGCTGTGCAAGATGTCACGTTCTCCATTCATTCCGGCGAGGTGTTGGGCGTAGCGGGTATCGAAGGCAATGGACAGACACCATTGGCTCAATCCATTCTGGGGCTTTGCCGCACATCCTCCGGCAGCATTCTGCTGGACGGGCAAGAGATCAGTCGCCGTACTACCAAGCAGATCCGCGATGCCGGCGTAGGCAGCATTCCTGATGATCGGCAGGGCATGGGACTGATCCTCAGTATGCGGTTATTTGAAAATATATTGCTAAACGCCTACGACGAAAAGCCCTATGCAAAGAACGCACTATTGGAAGACTGGACGGCCGCTCGCCGCGATGCAAAGGCCAAGATCTCTGATTACAGCATTGCCGCCACCAGCGAATCGGTTGTGGTCGGCACGCTCTCTGGCGGTAACCAGCAGAAGATCGTCGTTGCCCGGGAGCTCGACCGTGGCTGTAGACTTCTCATCGCCGCGCAGCCTACTCGGGGTGTTGACATCGCCTCAGCGGATTACATCCAAAACCGCATTTTGACAGCTGCTGAACATGGCTGCGCCGTGCTGCTGATTTCCAGCGATCTGGACGAGTTGATCAAAGTTTCTGACCGGATCATGGTGCTGTTTCGCGGACGAATCATGGGATGTGTAGATGCAGATGATGCCACCCGTGAAGCATTGGGCCGCATGATGCTGGGCGAAGCCCAGTGACTTTCCCTTATTGATCCTGCTGTCGGCCGAACGACAGCTCACAACTAATATGCAGGAGGAATCAAAATGAGATTTGCAAGTGTAAAAAAATGGCTAGCCATGCTGTTGGCAGTCTGCATGATGATGGCCTTGGTGGCCTGCGCTCAGACCGAAAACGCTCCATCAAATGAAGATAGCAGTGATACAGACAATGCCGCCGCAAAAATCGCTGTCGTGTTTGCCTCCAGTGGACTGGGAGACAAGTCCTTTAACGACGCGCTGTTTAATGGTATGAAGGAAGCGGAAAGTAGCATGGGCATCGAGTGGGTATATTCTGAGCCCAAGGATGATGCCGAATACGAGGGCCTGATCTCCGGCTATGCCGACAGTGGCGATTGCGACCTGATTGTTTGTCTCGGCGGCAGCCAGAGTTCCAGCCTGGAAAATGTGGCACCCAACTATCCCCAGCAACGGTTTGTCATCCTGGACGCCGTAGTAGATGGTGACAACATCCGTAGCTATACCTGGCGCGATCAGGAGTTGGGATTCCTGGCCGGGTTTCTGGGTGCCAGCCTGTCCAACACCAACAAACTGGGCTTTATTGGCGCCCACGACATTCCCCTGTGCAATCTGGGCGCTGCCGGTATGATCGCCGGTGCCCACTATGTTAATCCTGACTGTGAGGTGCTGGTGGACTACGCCAACGGCTGGGCAGAGGTCAACGGCTGCTATGAACTGGCTACATCTATGAACGAGCAGGGTGCCAGTCTGATCTACCATACCGCCAGCGCCGGCGGCCTGGGTATCCTCAACGCCGGCAAAGAAAAGGGCTTCCTAACCATCTTCTTTGACGGCAATCTGAATACCGATGCGCCCGAAACCAACATTGCCAGCGCCATCCGCGATTTTCCCGCTTGCGCTAAGGAAGCGATTCAGGATGTCATCGATGGCAAGTTTACCGCCGGCGCAATTGAAAAGGGTATCGCGGAAGACAGCCTGTATCTGGACTTTGACGGTTCTGCCTATCAGATTCCCGATGACGTGATGGAGCAGTACAACGCAGTGGTCGCCGCTATCAAGGACGGCACCATCGTAGTGCCCAACACCATTGAAGACGCAAAAGTGTGGAAAGCGGCATAAAATCGCCGAACACACGCCACAGGGCTGAAGGCCTGCGCGGCTTTCAGCCCTGTGCTTTATCAGCAGTTCCATACCATCTGCGCAAGGAGGGACACCGTGAAAAAAACAAGGATTCGACTGTCGCTGTTTTCATTGGTTCTGGCATTGGTCCTGTTCGGCCTGACCATACGACTTACCGGGCGAAACCCGTTCAGTGTATATTGGAGTATTCTGACTGGTTCATTTGGCAGCACAAGAAGCTTTCTCAACGTGATGGCATATATGCTGCCGCTGATCATGACCGGTCTCGGTGCAGCGGTAGCATTTCAGAGCGGCGTTTTCAACATCGGTGGTGAAGGACAAGTACTGGTGGGCGGTTTGGCCTCCGTTATCGTCGGGCTGACCGTGCCGCTGCCGGCACCGTGGGGGTGGTTACTGGCGCTGGTGGCGGGCTTTGCTGCCGGTGCTGTGTGGGCTGTTTTGCCTACGTTACTTGCCGGACGAAACCTAACCTCCCTGTCCGTGGCGACCATTATGATGAACTCCATTGCCGCACTGCTGACAGAATACATCGTCAAAAGCTTTTTTCAGCGTCCCGGCGCCAGCAACACGGAAACCATGACGGTCAATGAAGGCAGTATTTTACCACGATTCTTCCCCAGCACGCAATTCAATTACGGCATCTTTGTGGCGCTGTTCTGTGTGGTCGCCATAGCATGGATGCTGTATAAAACCCCCTTTGGCTTTTCGCTGCGGGCCATGGGCAACAACCCACGTGCCATGCAGCAGGCCGGGCTGCCGATCTATGGACGAACGCTTGCTGCTATGTGCATCAGCGGCGGGTTGTTCGCACTGGGCGGATCCATCCAGTGTCTGGCGGTATATAAGCGGTTCGTCATGGGCTTCTCCCCCGGATACGGCTGGGACGGCATCACTGTCGCTACACTTGCCATGAATTCTCCCATTGGTGTGCTGTTGTCTGCATTCCTGTTTGGTATGCTGCGCTCCGCTTCCATCAGTATGAGTCTGACCAGTCAGGTGACGACAGAGATGATCTCCGTATTACAGGGGTTTATTGTCATGCTGGTAGCTTCCCCTGACGTATGGAATGTGCTTGGCCACTTGTGGCAACGGCTCAGGCTGCACACCGGCAGTCGCCGAAATCAGGAAGGAGTTTCTGAATAATGGATTTCTGGATCGTATTCGCCAACTTTTTTGCTTCTGCCATACGGCTGACCGCGCCCATCGCACTGGGCACACTGGCGTGTACCATCAGTGAGCGGGCAGGCGTCATTAACATCGGCATTGAGGGCTCTATGCTCTTCAGCGGTTTTCTTGCCGCTGTCGGCTCCTACTATACGGGCAGCCCCTGGGTTGGGCTGCTATGCGGCTGTATTGCTGGTGCATTTCTGGCACTGATTCTTGGTGTACTGACCATCTATTGCAATGGACAGCAAATTGTAATCGGCATCGGTATCAATCTTTTTGGCCCGGGATTTGCCTATATGCTGATGCGCGCTTTGTGGGACACCACCGGCATCTCTCCATGGGTCGAGGGCTTTCAGATAGTTAACATTCCTCTGCTATCCGACATACCTGTGGTAGGTACTATGCTCAGCGGCTACCCTGCCTGCGTCTATCTGGGGTTGTTGGCAGTAGTGGTCATGCAGTACCTCCTGCGTCGAACCGCATGGGGCCTGCGGATTCGCGCCGTAGGCGAAAATCCTGCTGCGGTCACCACGCTTGGCATCAATGTCTACCGCTTACGAATGCGTGCGGTGATACTAGGCGGCATATTTGCTGGTATGGCAGGCACTGTAATGTGTCTCAGCTCTGCCAACGTGTTTGTCAATGACATGTCTGCTGGTACTGGCTTTATGGCATTTGCCGCGAACCAATTCGGTCAGTGGTCTCCGGTCGGCGGCTATCTTGCCACGCTGCTCTTTGGTGTGATGTCGGCCCTGCGGATGCGGCTGCAGAGCTTCGGCGTTGCCACACAGTTGACCCAGATGCTGCCTTATCTGGCAGCGCTAATCGGCATAAAAATCACCGGTATGCGGATGCGTGCGCCGGCAGCTAACGGCGTCTCCTATCCCCACCCGATTTCTGCACCCTGCATATACCGAAAAAGCGCAGAGAAGTCACAGTCGAAAGGATTAAAGGTATGAATATTACATTTCACGAATTCAGATATATCCTGCACCTGAAGGATTATGACAGTGGTGTCTTTTTCTACCGTGAGGTACTGGGCCTTCAGCCCAACTACAACTGGTCCATCGTTCCCGATCAGAAGGGCTACCGCTTTTACATGGGTACCGGACGGCTGGAGATTACTCAATTCCCCTTCACCCCATTGCAGGGACGAAGTGAGTTTTTGGGGCAGTGCATTGACCTGCACTTGTGTATGGAGCGCATTCGGGAAGAAATGCCCACCATCGAGATTCTCTCTCAGGATACACAACAGGTAACGCTGCGGGACACCGACGGCAATTTGGTGCATCTGCTGCAGGGCGACAGCGGCCGCTGCGGCAGCGATGTGGATAAAACGGATATGTTTACCGGCACCTTTACTGGTGTGTTCTACGAGGACGATCTGGCAGCGGCGCAGCAGTTCTACTGCGACCAATTGGGGCTGCCGCTGCTGAAGCAGCAAGCAGACTTGCTGCTGTTGCAGGCAGGAGACGCACAGCTGCTATTGCGCAAGCGTCCAGCAAACTGCACCATAGGCCCGTCCATGATTGGTTTGGAAGCCAGCAGCGTCAACAAGCTGTACGACCGCTTCAGCCAGCGTCCGGATTACAAGCAAGCCGGTGTGTTGCGTGACACGGACTTCGACGCGCGGAGGCTATTCCAAATGTACGACCCCAGTGGCAACGTGGTGGAGATCTACGCCTACCTACGCAATGTGCGGGAAGAAATTTTGCTGCACTGACGGCAGAAAGGGAAAATTATGTGGCGCAAAGAATACAGAATCGTTTATTACTCTTGGGAGTTTGACACCCTGCAGTCCTTTTACCGCGACCTGTTGCGTCTACCCCAGATGTATGGCTGGTATACCAGCCCCGTGGATCGTGGATGCAAGTTCAAGATCGGTGACAATCGGCTGGAATTGATCTGCCGCCATCCCACGCTACCTCAGGGGCCTGCCGGTATGCGGTTAGAAGCAAAAGATATTGAGTTGTGTTACGACAATTTGAAAAAAGAACCTCGGGTCACTGTCATAAGGCCCTTGCAAGCCCATACGTGGGGGGAATACAGCTTTTGCATCAAGGACCCCGTTGGTAACTGGGTGGAAATCTACCAACGAGCCGAACAATACCACCCAAAAGGACTGGATGATGGCGGCGGCTACTTCACTGATGAATATACTGCCATTCTCTTTGCGGAGGATCTGGAAAAGATCACCGCATTTTACCGCGATTCGATGCAGATGCCCGTGGTCGCTTCTTGGGACCGCGGACCTGAGGATCGGGGTTGTCGTCTTCGCTCCGCTGGCGGTTTTACGGACATTCGCCAAAAGACGGGGAACACACCGCAGGGCCCTGCGTTGACTACCATTGAAGCCGAAGATGTCAACGCTTGCTTCACATGGCTGGAAAACCGTGACGATGTCGAGATACTACTGGGGCTTACCGATACCTGGTACGGCGACCGTATTTTCCAGATCTGCGATGCGGAAAGGAACGTGGTGGAAGTTCTTGCATATCGCCGCAACATGAAAAATCGGGATATACTGCCGTAAGAGGAGCCATCATGAGTAAAAAAATACTGATTCGGAATGCCGATGCTATTGTGACCTGCGATCAGGAGGACCGCGTTCTTTACAATAGTGATATACTCATCTGCGGCGGCTGCATAGAAGCAGTGGGGAGCAAACTCACCACCGATAACGCGCAAATCATTGATGCCACAGGCAAGTATGTTTATCCTGGCCTTGTGAACACGCACCATCATTTTTTTCAGGCGTTTGTGCGCAACCTGATGACTATTGACCGCCCAGGGCTGACGCTGATGCAGTGGTTGGACGATATCTATAAGGTTTTCGTCCGCATCAATGGAGACGTGATTTTTTACGCCAGCGCCGCCTGTATGGCAGATCTCATCAAGCATGGTTGTACCTGCTCGGTTGACCACCAGTACTGCTATACACCGGCCACTGGTAAGCATACGGTCGACCGACAGATGGAAGCCGCCCGGCTGATGGGCTTTCGCTTTGTGGCTGCCCGCGGCACCAACACTCTGCCCCGCTGGCAGGGAAGCACCATCCCTGATGAGATGTGCGAGACAACAGCAGAGTACCTGGACGACTGCCAGCGTCTGCTGGCGCTCTATCACGACCCGGCTCCTTTCGCGATGCGGCAGATCGTATTAGCCCCCTGCCAGCCCATCAACTGCACAGAGGATACGTTTATTGAGACCATACGGTTGGCGCGCAGCGCTGGCGTCCATATGCACACACACCTATGTGAAGGAGAAAACAGCAGTATGGTGCGCCGCTTTGGTGTTCGCTCGCTGGAATGGTGCCGCCGCACTGGCTTTGTCGGCAGCGACATTTGGCTGGCCCATGGGCGTGAAACACTGCCGGAGGAATACCCCTTGCTGGCAGAAAGTGGCATGGGGATTTCACATTGCCCCGCTCCCACTATGTTGGGCGGCAGCGAAATTCTTGACATTCCCGGTATGCGGAAAGCCGGTATTCCTATAAGTCTCGGTGTAGATGGCTGTGCCACCAACGATGGCTCCAATATGCTGGATACCCTGCGGCTGTCATATCTGATGCAGACATTCCTCAGCAAGCAACGGGGCGGTTGTCCCTCTCCCTATGATATGCTGAAGCTGGCAACCGCTGGCGGTGCTGATATGATTGGGCGACCGGAACTGGGACGTCTCACCGCAGGAAAGGCAGCAGATCTCTTTATGATCGATACCCGACGTCTGGAATACGCTGGTGCGCTCCACGATCCTGCATCTATGTTGGCCAAGCTTGGTGTCACCAGCAATGTCTGGCTGACCATGATCAATGGCCGCATTGTTTATCAGGACGACCATTTGACCGGCGTAGATGAGACAAAGCTGCTGTATGAGGGTGAGCAGGTCTGTACACATGTGCTGCGGGATACCTGTGATGCCTTCGCTCCTTATCGCCACAATCAGTAATACAAGGAGGAAATGAAGATGGCGTATTTGGATTTTCAGCTGCTGCTCTATGTGCCTGCAGAACACTATGAGGCATGCCGTACCTTTTACGAGCGGGTGTTCTCTGTGCAGCCGTTTTATGGGTGGGATGAAGGGATAGAAGATCGCGGCGTTAAGTACAATCTCGCCGGCACAAAGCTAGTGTTGTTAACACAGGAAAATCCCTTTCCGTTCTACGGAACTGTGCATTTCCAGCTGCAGGTACCAGCACTGGAGGATATCTATCAGCGGGCACAGGCTATCGGTGCCGTCACGCAGGAGCCTTTCTTCCGTCCCTACGGCTGGCACATGTTCCGCATAGCAGATCCAGCAGGAAATCATATTAATATTTATACGGTACCAACGCGCTCCGTGTAAAATTCACCGACAACGACTAAGCCTAAAGACGTATTCACACATATACCACCCGGGTTCAGCAGTACTATCGGGCCGGGGTGGTTGTTTTCCTGTAGCGTCAAACCCAACCACGAATATAAGACCGCCATCTCGGTGAGCAGCAGCTCGCTTCGAGATGGCGGTCAATTATTTTAGCGGCAAAAAAAGTCCCTTCCGCGTAAGGCAGCTTCTTCACTGACTCTCGCAGAAAGGGCATTGCATTTATGATCGTTAGAAGCGACGATTTTTTCGCAGAGTTGCTCCCTCTGTGAACGATACATCCGATATCGTTCATGTTGGATTATAGCACGGCGTTCATTCAAAATCAAGAGGATAAGGGAAATTTGCCAAAATTTGAGAGAATAATCAAAATGCAGCGGAATTACAAATGTTTCACCGGTATCTCCCGGCAGTCTGCGCAGTCAAATGCGCAGTCAGCCGTGGGACTCCACCGATACAGCGCAAGACCGATCTATGCCTTGCTCTCGGCGAAATAATAGGAGTGCCGTACACAGCGAGCTTCCGATTCTGCGCAGTCATATTTTGGTATCATCCGTCGCCGAAAGGCGGCGGATGTCCTGTTTTTCCGGGCTTTTTTCCAAGACTTTCACAGAGGGAGCAACTCTGCGAAAAGCATGCGGCCTTGACAGGCTCTTTGCGGCACTGTGCCGGAAGAGGCTGCCGGAAGGCTGCGCTTTCTGCACGCTGCTGTCAGTATTCCGTCGGGCAGGTATGTCTATACATAGGCTTGACGCCATACTTTTCACAGCTTTTTCGCAGATTCTCTTTGTCCATTTCCAGCAGACGGCAAACCTCCTTGATGCTGTAGAACTCATTCAAATCCGCATATGAAATGTACTGAATCATAATCTGATCCTCCTTTGTATATTTAGCGTGAGATAGGATTTGTACATAGAAATCGTTTTCCTTTTGCACAGTTCACGCTATCCTATAACCATATTCTTTGTTTCATTTTAAAATTACATAAAATAACAAGCTTAAAACCTTTGAATGAGTGATAAAACGTAGCGAAATGTCCTGCTTTTTCTGTGCTGCCCTACAGAAATTGCAAATTTCGATTGATTTTGCTAACGGAATATGCTAATATTAGCGTGTTAAAGGGAGGTGTTTGCTATTTTACCAAACGAACTTCTTGAGTTAGCAAATAGTGTTTGCAAACAGAAAGCCGAATCGCAAACAGTTGAGTGCAAAGCGGCCCACGTGGATTGTCCGAAGCGGCTGTATGACACGCTATCCAGCTTTTCCAATCAGGACAGCGGCGGCGTACTACTGTTTGGCATAGACGAAACCGCCGGATTTCAGGTAGTCGGCGTCTACGATGCGCAGGACTTGCAGAAAAAAGTTACCGAGCAGTGCAATCAGATGGAACCGCCGGTTCGTGCCGTATTCACGTTGGCTGAGATCGATGGCAAATGGATCTGTGCTGCTGAGATCCCGGCTGTGGATCTGGCGGAACGCCCTTGCTATTACCGCGGTGCGGGGCGTATCAAAGGCTCCTATGTCCGCGTGGGTGATGCAGACCTTCCCATGACGGACTATGAGCTTTACAGTTACGAGGCGTTTCGCCATCATCTGCATGATGATGAGCGTCCTGTGGAACGTGCGGATCTTGCTATGTTGGATGCGGATAAGCTGGAGCGCTATATTCTTCAGCGCAGAGCGGATCGTCCCGGATTTGCCCAGCTTTCCCGTCAGCAGACACTGGAGATGCTGAACATCACGAGAAATGAAAAGGTGACATTGGCCGCTGTGCTGAACTTCTGCATCTACCCGCAGAGCTACTTTCCGCAGTTGGGCATCACTGCGGTGGTCGTACCGGGGATGCAGATCGGCGATACCGATGCGGACGCCGCCCGGTTTATTGACAACAAGCGCATTGAGGGCACCATCGATTCCATGGTGGAGGAGGCGGTGGGGTTCTGCCGCCGGAATATGAAGATCCGCACGATCATTGATCCTGATACCGGGGCCCGAAATGACCGCCCGGAGTATCCGGTGGAGGCCATTCGCGAGGCGATCCTGAATGCGTTGATCCATCGGGATTACAGCATCTATACGGAAGGCACGCCTGTGCAGGTCGACCTTTTTGCCGACCGGCTTGAGATCCACAGTCCCGGCAGCCTTTATGGTCGTATGACGGTTGAGCAACTGGGGATTGCCCGTCCCGACCTGCGCAATCCTGCGCTGGCGGTTATGACGGAGGCGCTGACCGGAGCAGAGAATCGTTATTCCGGCATCCCCACCATCCGCAGAGCCATGAGGGAATACGGCCTACCGGAGCCGGTATTTGAGAACCGGCGCAATGAGTTTGTTGTGACATTATTTAATGGCTCGGCAGCGACCGCTACGCCCATCGAGATCAAGCCGGAGAAAAAGGACCTGCTCACCTTTTGCCAGACGCCGCGTACCCGCCGGGAGATCGCCGATTACCTTGGGGTCAAGACGGTGTTCTACGCTATGGGGCATTATGTGCAGCCGCTTTTGCAGGCGGGGAAGCTGGCAATGACACTGCCGGAAACGCCGAAGAGCAGCAAGCAGAAATACTATACGGTCTGACGGATGTTGGCACAAAGCAGCACAAAAAATATCCAATAACCGGGAAGAATTAAAGCTGGTTTTGTACGACAAAAATATGACAAAACATGAGAACCAACTGTATATGAAGTGAGTCTGTCGTACGAAAAAAGCCCGCAAACCCCAATGATTACAGGGCTCACGGGCACCTTAACCGCTTCGTCTGGAAAAACAATTGCATTGACGGTGTATTCATACTAAAATAAAAGTGAAAACTGGTTTGTATGTCATCGCAGGGGGGAAATCTGTATGCCTTTTGCACCATATGTGGTTCGCGGCTCCAACACGGAAAAAGTGCGGGTACAGATTCTTCCTGCTTTCCGGAAGATCTTGCCGCTGCCAAAGACTCCCCTTGGTGACATACGGATTGGGAGTCTGAATATCTGAGCCAGCCTTCTGTTGATAAGTTCGCTTTGAAGCTGGAAAACGGCGAGTTGCTTTCGTTGGGTGCCTATCAAATTTCTGGGCGAAAAGCATATCCCTTGCATCCCTCCAGATAGTCTCTTACAATTTCTACCTTCTTCTCATACGGAACCTTGCTTTTGGACATAAATATCTCCCCCTATGGAAACAGTGTTTTATTTCACTGTCTCCCATAGGGGGAGCATATCACAAGACATCCGGCCTGCGTTCTCTGCTTAAACCATCTATTTTTTGACTACTATTTGACTACTGTCGCTGTAAAACGGGTCTGACAGATAAGGAACAAAATGGTACGAAAAGTAATGAAAAGCAGTCCTTAAACGCAGGTTTTAGGGTGCAATAATACGCTTCAATAAAACCGCCGTCCCATTGGTAAGGATGAGGTCGGCGGCTCGAATCCGCCCAGCAGCTCCACACAAACCCTGTAACCACAAGGCTTAACAGTCGTAAGGAACTATAAGTCTTGCGGTGGGGCAGAGAACGGTGTGACCGTGAAGGTCACGCCGTTTTTCTGCGTCCAAGGGTAGATTCTGCGATCATGGGTTCTGC
>ENA-OROK01000969-OROK01000969.1-human-gut-metagenome-genome-assembly--contig:-NODE-969-length-30486-cov-7.111695_pt1 | contig 30486 bp, 22 predicted proteins | sample MGYA00242127_ERZ509046 | MGnify/ENA primary metagenome ERZ509046 (study PRJEB26280, sample SAMEA2338728) | human gut metagenome | biome: human gut; feature: human-associated habitat; material: faeces... | reverse complement strand
TGGATTGAAATTTCGCAGCCGCTTCGTAGCGCGCCATGACGGGGGGTCGCTCCCCCTCGTGGGGAGCGTGGATTGAAATAGCTCCAGCCCGCGCTCGGCCAGGTGCTGCCGGATCGTCGCTCCCCCTCGTGGGGAGCGTGGATTGAAATTGTCTGCCGACGTGCGCGGCCACGCGTTCCTCGTCGTCGCTCCCCCTCGTGGGGAGCGTGGATTGAAATCCGCCTTGTAGGTCTTGTTGACATAGGTGCCCAGCGTCGCTCCCCCTCGTGGGGAGCGTGGATTGAAATATCGACAGCTACGAGAAGTGAACGCGGACGGATGGGTCGCTCCCCCTCGTGGGGAGCGTGGATTGAAATACCTCCAGACTGATGGGGGTCCCATCTTTCAGCCGTCGCTCCCCCTCGTGGGGAGCGTGGATTGAAATCTGTCCCGTATCGAAGAAGGCGGGATGCAAATTATCGTCGCTCCCCCTCGTGGGGAGCGTGGATTGAAATTCGCTCTCGGCGGCGCGCAGGTCCGATTGTCTGCTTGTCGCTCCCCCTCGTGGGGAGCGTGGATTGAAATCTGCCCAGGGCGTTCTCAATAGAGGCAGATGCCCTGTCGCTCCCCCTCGTGGGGAGCGTGGATTGAAATGCCACGTCCTCGGCCTTGTTGTACTCCTTATAGGGTCGCTCCCCCTCGTGGGGAGCGTGGATTGAAATCGGCTGTTTGCCGTATAGGTGCCCTCTGCAGCCGTGTCGCTCCCCCTCGTGGGGAGCGTGGATTGAAATGTCTGGATCAGGCGGCGCTTCGGCTCGTAGACGTAGAGTCGCTCCCCCTCGTGGGGAGCGTGGATTGAAATACCAGCAGCCAGCGCCGCAAACTGTGTGGCCGTCAGGTCGCTCCCCCTCGTGGGGAGCGTGGATTGAAATCTTGGTGGCGGGGGTCTGCTCTTTTGCGGTTTTCAGTCGCTCCCCCTCGTGGGGAGCGTGGATTGAAATACGTCGGGGCGTGGTGATAAGCGCAGAAACGATTTGTCGCTCCCCCTCGTGGGGAGCGTGGATTGAAATTTGCTGGACATGCGGACATTGCCGAACTTGGCCTGTCGCTCCCCCTCGTGGGGAGCGTGGATTGAAATATCGTGTGGGCGTCTAACGGGCCGCTGGACGTCAAACGGTCGCTCCCCCTCGTGGGGAGCGTGGATTGAAATCTGGACTTCATGGCACGCCCGAATCCGCTGCCGTGTCGCTCCCCCTCGTGGGGAGCGTGGATTGAAATATGCGCTGTAGCTGGTCATCAACCGCGCCCAAAGGTCGCTCCCCCTCGTGGGGAGCGTGGATTGAAATATGCAGTCACGCACAAATTCAGCGCTTTGCTGCTCAGTCGCTCCCCCTCGTGGGGAGCGTGGATTGAAATGCTCGATGCTCTTGTTTTTCATTGGCTTTATGTTGTCGCTCCCCCTCGTGGGGAGCGTGGATTGAAATATTTTTTCTCCGCGCCACTCAAACGGTGCGGTTTGTCGCTCCCCCTCGTGGGGAGCGTGGATTGAAATTTCCGCTTCCGTCCAAAAATGCGTACCGCGGTAATTGTCGCTCCCCCTCGTGGGGAGCGTGGATTGAAATTGCAAGGCTTACGGGCTTTTCAGCCTCTTTCGCCTTGTCGCTCCCCCTCGTGGGGAGCGTGGATTGAAATATTTTCTATCAGCTTATCCGCAAAGCCCGCTTCCTGTCGCTCCCCCTCGTGGGGAGCGTGGATTGAAATTTATTTGGAGATAGCCAAAAAGAACGGCAAAACCGAGTCGCTCCCCCTCGTGGGGAGCGTGGATTGAAATGCGCAGTTTTGCCGCAAGATATTCGGGGTCGTTAAGTCGCTCCCCCTCGTGGGGAGCGTGGATTGAAATACATTGTAGTCCAGCATCAGCTTATCAAGATAATGTCGCTCCCCCTCGTGGGGAGCGTGGATTGAAATTGCGTGCCGCCTGAGCCATCCCGCGGCGGGATTAAGTCGCTCCCCCTCGTGGGGAGCGTGGATTGAAATAAGTTTATCAAGCTGGAATTTAGCGCAAAAAACAAGGTCGCTCCCCCTCGTGGGGAGCGTGGATTGAAATTTGTGATATACCAACAGCAGCAGCAACTTCAATTCGTCGCTCCCCCTCGTGGGGAGCGTGGATTGAAATCAGAAAAGCGGTAATCACCATTCTAAAGGAGAAACAGTCGCTCCCCCTCGTGGGGAGCGTGGATTGAAATGTGCGTATGGTCATCAATTTCAAAACTATGTCTATGGTCGCTCCCCCTCGTGGGGAGCGTGGATTGAAATGCATTAAGGTCGCAAGGCGTGCATGGATTGAAAGTCGCTCCCCCTCGTGGGGAGCGTGGATTGAAATACCGAAACAATGATAATGCTTGGCGATTCAACGAGTCGCTCCCCCTCGTGGGGAGCGTGGATTGAAATAAGTTTGGTATCGCATTTATGCCCTGAACAACAGCGTCGCTCCCCCTCGTGGGGAGCGTGGATTGAAATATATCCAGTGTCAAGCTCTTGCAAAAACCTTATTCGTCGCTCCCCCTCGTGGGGAGCGTGGATTGAAATAGTCAATTCTTGCTTACTATATAAAACGGCATTAAGGTCGCTCCCCCTCGTGGGGAGCGTGGATTGAAATAAGCTTTGCTGTTCTTGTATATCAAATGCATTTTGTCGCTCCCCCTCGTGGGGAGCGTGGATTGAAATAGCAATATCAGAATAACCCAACGTTTCAACGTGCGCGTCGCTCCCCCTCGTGGGGAGCGTGGATTGAAATATTTTGAACCTGATGAAATAAAACAGGATGTTGTTGAGTCGCTCCCCCTCGTGGGGAGCGTGGATTGAAATTGTTGATTGTGCTGAATGTGGTGAGTGTAGGCAAAGTCGCTCCCCCTCGTGGGGAGCGTGGATTGAAATGCGAAGTATTTGAGACAATAAGAGAATCTTGTTTGTCGCTCCCCCTCGTGGGGAGCGTGGATTGAAATCATAGTGATTTGTTTGACACTAAAATCAATCGTCGCTCCCCCTCGTGGGGAGCGTGGATTGAAATGGCAAGCTTGCCCTCCGCGTATAATCTGCCCTCGGGTCGCTCCCCCTCGTGGGGAGCGTGGATTGAAATACAACATTTTACGGCGGCACAAAGCGGGAAAGACCGTCGCTCCCCCTCGTGGGGAGCGTGGATTGAAATACACCTTTCGGCGCAGAAGGAAAAATACAGCGCAGGTCGCTCCCCCTCGTGGGGAGCGTGGATTGAAATGCCATTGGTCGGCGGCAATATACTTTACATTGTGTCGCTCCCCCTCGTGGGGAGCGTGGATTGAAATATCTCCTGCTGGCATACGCAGGGCTACACGGGCTGTCGCTCCCCCTCGTGGGGAGCGTGGATTGAAATGCGCTGCCTGCGGTGCTTGCCGTCCCTGCATTGAGTCGCTCCCCCTCGTGGGGAGCGTGGATTGAAATTTGACGGCAATGATAAATGACGCTACGGACGGCGTCGCTCCCCCTCGTGGGGAGCGTGGATTGAAATAAGCCTAATGTCGTCCATGTGGCCTCCTTACGCGCGTCGCTCCCCCTCGTGGGGAGCGTGGATTGAAATTCTTATTCCAGTAGCTTTAACCTCGCTGTATTTTTGTCGCTCCCCCTCGTGGGGAGCGTGGATTGAAATGAAAAGGAGCAGCTTGTGTATAACGGCGTGAACAGCGGTCGCTCCCCCTCGTGGGGAGCGTGGATTGAAATCATTTCACAATCGCAGCGCTCCCCGCTGTCAAGGTTGTCGCTCCCCCTCGTGGGGAGCGTGGATTGAAATCGCAACGTATAGCCCCGAATCATGCAAATCGTCCGTGTCGCTCCCCCTCGTGGGGAGCGTGGATTGAAATACGGGAAACCTTTTGTGCTGCTGCCGTGGGAAATGTCGCTCCCCCTCGTGGGGAGCGTGGATTGAAATTACGATTTGATGGGATTATAAAAAATCCGTGCAGCGTCGCTCCCCCTCGTGGGGAGCGTGGATTGAAATGTATGCTCCTATACTCTGCGACGCTTGCAAGCTCGTCGCTCCCCCTCGTGGGGAGCGTGGATTGAAATTTTGGTATCCGGCAGCTACTTGGATTTTTTGCCCGTCGCTCCCCCTCGTGGGGAGCGTGGATTGAAATTGCCGTGTTACCCTTACAGTCCAGCCCTCATTGTGTCGCTCCCCCTCGTGGGGAGCGTGGATTGAAATCACTGTATATCCATAGGGTGGTGACGAGTAGCTGGTCGCTCCCCCTCGTGGGGAGCGTGGATTGAAATTCCGCGCTTGCGGGACGAAGGTTAACTGCAATCAGTCGCTCCCCCTCGTGGGGAGCGTGGATTGAAATTTTGCCCAGCTGGCCGATATTGCCCTGCATATCGGTCGCTCCCCCTCGTGGGGAGCGTGGATTGAAATTCCGCGCTTGCGGGACGAAGGTTAACTGCAATCACCGTCGCTCCCCCTCGTGGGGAGCGTGGATTGAAATGGTCAGGGTTTGCGGGGTGTAAGTCACGGCATCTGTCGCTCCCCCTCGTGGGGAGCGTGGATTGAAATGGCGTACAACGTTGTCGATTGAGTGATAAGCTGAGTCGCTCCCCCTCGTGGGGAGCGTGGATTGAAATAAATACATCGAGTTCTCTGCCAACCGCCGCGGCCACGTCGCTCCCCCTCGTGGGGAGCGTGGATTGAAATATGTATTCGATGTTTTTGCCCTCGGTCTTAAATATGGTCGCTCCCCCTCGTGGGGAGCGTGGATTGAAATCAGTAGGGTGGCTTTATTCCGTATTGCATAACGGGTCGCTCCCCCTCGTGGGGAGCGTGGATTGAAATATGTCGATGCTGCGATACGCATCGACAGGCGAAGCGGTCGCTCCCCCTCGTGGGGAGCGTGGATTGAAATTATTGTTGCCGACGATGCATGTCAAAATTGCGTACATGGTCGCTCCCCCTCGTGGGGAGCGTGGATTGAAATCCGCCCGCAGACGTGGCATCTAAACTCAGCATCGGCGTCGCTCCCCCTCGTGGGGAGCGTGGATTGAAATTGTAAAAAAGACAGGAGGAAACGACATGAAAAAGTCGCTCCCCCTCGTGGGGAGCGTGGATTGAAATAATGCGCCCGCGCGCCATACGCAATCGGGCATAGCACGTCGCTCCCCCTCGTGGGGAGCGTGGATTGAAATACAAAATTGAGCCTTTCATGCTCTGCGCGGCTTCGTCGCTCCCCCTCGTGGGGAGCGTGGATTGAAATCTATCGGGCAGGGAAGCCTTTGAGCGCATCACCGGGTCGCTCCCCCTCGTGGGGAGCGTGGATTGAAATTTCCGGTGTTCCGCCGCACAAGTCGGCCATGGTGTAGCGTCGCTCCCCCTCGTGGGGAGCGTGGATTGAAATATGTCCTCAAGCTCGCGTATATCGTCCGCGCTCATGGTCGCTCCCCCTCGTGGGGAGCGTGGATTGAAATAGGTGCGTTGACCTGATAAGTAAGACAATGGCGGTCGCTCCCCCTCGTGGGGAGCGTGGATTGAAATCCATGGTGCAAACCCGTCTATAAACATACCCACCGGTCGCTCCCCCTCGTGGGGAGCGTGGATTGAAATGCGCCAAGGCCATCTCTTTGCCCAACTGGCCGATAGTCGCTCCCCCTCGTGGGGAGCGTGGATTGAAATGGATGATACTGATGCTGCCAACAAGCAATACGTTGACGTCGCTCCCCCTCGTGGGGAGCGTGGATTGAAATCATTGAGGTGCTGCGTGAGAAGTATGCTACCCAGGTCGCTCCCCCTCGTGGGGAGCGTGGATTGAAATAGAACTTATTGGTGGTAATTTTGCAAGGCAAGCTGTCGCTCCCCCTCGTGGGGAGCGTGGATTGAAATGCATTTACTGCCGACAGCCAAGCCCCACATGGTGGTCGCTCCCCCTCGTGGGGAGCGTGGATTGAAATCCCCTTTATCTGGTTATTTTACCCAGCCCCAAAGAGTCGCTCCCCCTCGTGGGGAGCGTGGATTGAAATCAGTTCTTTCAGCCCGCGTATGCCAGCGATTTTCGTCGCTCCCCCTCGTGGGGAGCGTGGATTGAAATATCTTGCGGGCGGCCATAAGCCACCGCATGGACAGCGTCGCTCCCCCTCGTGGGGAGCGTGGATTGAAATAGCACGGCCACGGCGGGGTGGTCTTTGTACTTTGTCGCTCCCCCTCGTGGGGAGCGTGGATTGAAATCTGCACGAGCGAGAGCTCATAACGGCTCACGGGGGCGTCGCTCCCCCTCGTGGGGAGCGTGGATTGAAATGGCGTATATGCAGGCTCCCGCACTCTTGGCAATACGTCGCTCCCCCTCGTGGGGAGCGTGGATTGAAATGCGTACCGTAAACTGATTCCCGCTTATGATTATCTGGTCGCTCCCCCTCGTGGGGAGCGTGGATTGAAATCCGTGGGGAAGAAGGCAATATCCCACACCGTAAAACGTCGCTCCCCCTCGTGGGGAGCGTGGATTGAAATATGCAGTATACTGCGGGATACGCAAACATCGTAAAGTCGCTCCCCCTCGTGGGGAGCGTGGATTGAAATTCAAGGCACAGGCGGACGTGGACAAGAAGCTTGTCGTCGCTCCCCCTCGTGGGGAGCGTGGATTGAAATTCGGTAAGAAAATAATAGCTGATTGTGCTGAGCCGTCGCTCCCCCTCGTGGGGAGCGTGGATTGAAATTAAAGCATTAAGCACTCTTGCTGTTACAACGCGCCGTCGCTCCCCCTCGTGGGGAGCGTGGATTGAAATAAAAACCTATTTACTTTTTCGATGTTTTATAGTGTCGCTCCCCCTCGTGGGGAGCGTGGATTGAAATTAATAACCCTACAAATTATTCCTTTGGTGGCGTTAGTCGCTCCCCCTCGTGGGGAGCGTGGATTGAAATTGGTCGTAGATATTACGAAGCAAAGCACAGCCACGAGTCGCTCCCCCTCGTGGGGAGCGTGGATTGAAATCGTATTGCATAACGGGATATGTACTAAGGTCGAGGTCGCTCCCCCTCGTGGGGAGCGTGGATTGAAATCCAAATTGGAGCAAGCATCAGCGAGTACGAGACTGGTCGCTCCCCCTCGTGGGGAGCGTGGATTGAAATTGGATATTCGCCCTTATCGTGCTTTTGGCTATGAGTCGCTCCCCCTCGTGGGGAGCGTGGATTGAAATGCCTATGCTTAGTGAGCTGAACACAGCTTTGGTGTCGCTCCCCCTCGTGGGGAGCGTGGATTGAAATAATCATCTCATGCCAAGATTGGGTGCTTTCTATGGTCGCTCCCCCTCGTGGGGAGCGTGGATTGAAATATGCAAATAATCCGGGCAGAGATATAAATTCATGCCGTCGCTCCCCCTCGTGGGGAGCGTGGATTGAAATCTGCGGCAGAACTGGGCGATACTATAACAACAATGCGTCGCTCCCCCTCGTGGGGAGCGTGGATTGAAATATCGCCTATGTATCGTCCCCTGAAGTCGCGCCCATGTCGCTCCCCCTCGTGGGGAGCGTGGATTGAAATTCGCCGCGAGGTCATTTATGTCCACGGGCGGTGCAGGTCGCTCCCCCTCGTGGGGAGCGTGGATTGAAATAGGTACAGCTTCGCCAAGGGCAAAATGGGGCACGTCGTCGCTCCCCCTCGTGGGGAGCGTGGATTGAAATCTGCCGAGCGACGCGGAAACGCAGGACATCATAGTCGCTCCCCCTCGTGGGGAGCGTGGATTGAAATTTTTGCATAAGCACTTGCAATAGTTGGATAAAACGTCGCTCCCCCTCGTGGGGAGCGTGGATTGAAATACAGAAATAAATATTTGATTTTTAATACAGAGAAGTCGCTCCCCCTCGTGGGGAGCGTGGATTGAAATTTCTAACTGCACGAACACTATTAGAGAATTAAATGTCGCTCCCCCTCGTGGGGAGCGTGGATTGAAATAGGTACAGCTTCGCCAAGGGCAAAATGGGGCACGTCGTCGCTCCCCCTCGTGGGGAGCGTGGATTGAAATCTGCCGAGCGACGCGGAAACGCAGGACATCATAGTCGCTCCCCCTCGTGGGGAGCGTGGATTGAAATTTTTGCATAAGCACTTGCAATAGTTGGATAAAACGTCGCTCCCCCTCGTGGGGAGCGTGGATTGAAATACAGAAATAAATATTTGATTTTTAATACAGAGAAGTCGCTCCCCCTCGTGGGGAGCGTGGATTGAAATTTCTAACTGCACGAACACTATTAGAGAATTAAATGTCGCTCCCCCTCGTGGGGAGCGTGGATTGAAATACCCGCCGCAATGGCGTGGCGGTAGATGTATCCATGTCGCTCCCCCTCGTGGGGAGCGTGGATTGAAATGTTTTTGCGTCTGGGACGCATGTCGCCCGCTTGCGGTCGCTCCCCCTCGTGGGGAGCGTGGATTGAAATCTCGCTGCGCAAAATCTTTTCCATCGCCCTGCGCCCGTCGCTCCCCCTCGTGGGGAGCGTGGATTGAAATACGATGTCATTCTTGGCTTTATCCTGCAAAGGCATGTCGCTCCCCCTCGTGGGGAGCGTGGATTGAAATATGTGTCCTCCTTATCCGTTGGTCAGCTTGGTGCGTCGCTCCCCCTCGTGGGGAGCGTGGATTGAAATGTCAAGCGCGTGCTGTTGCTTTAGCAATGCGGTCTCGTCGCTCCCCCTCGTGGGGAGCGTGGATTGAAATCCGAGCCGCAGGAGATTTACAGCATCATACGCGGTCGCTCCCCCTCGTGGGGAGCGTGGATTGAAATAGGGTCTATGCCTTTTTGCTGGCACAGGCTGTAAAAGTCGCTCCCCCTCATGGGGAGCGTGGATTGAAATTAATAATCATGTAGCTAACGTTTGTGTTTCCGCATTGCTCACGTTCATGCGAGGTGCAGAAAAATGGCGGATACTATATAATTATGTAGTGCATTCATCCACTTGAAGATATATAATAAAGTGACACGTTTGAAGGCTGGAGGTTGACACAAATGACGAAAGTATTCTCCCCATACGAAAAGAATCAGTGGACGGCTCCGCTCAGGGCGATAGTTCCCCAGTGCGGAAGATGCAAGAGAGCAATGGGCGCGAACAAGCAAAGAAGGCCGGTGTGCGAGGCGTTTCCGAACGGAATACCCAAAGCAATATTCATGGACGAAGTGGATCACTTCAGGGAGAACTATCCCGGAGACAACGGGATGCTGGGAATACTGAAAGAAGAATAGAGAAACAGGCTGCGGCAACCAACCCGCAGGACGCTCTTGCAACGACCATTGCTGAGAATCTGATTAAGAACGGGATGACGTTTTGTCTATGTCACTCTTCTTGCTGGAAGCGGGGAATGAAATACTGATTGGCTCAAGAAATTTCTAATCTATGGTATGTCATCCCAATCATATGGGATGTGGATTGAAATCAGACCCTCGTCATCGCTCTTGGTGCAGGCCTCGTGTCGCTCCCTTCGCAGGGGAGCGTGGATTGAAACCACATTTGATCGTGTACTACCGGCATCCCAAATTTGCTGCTCGCGACTATGCGGCGCGCTATTTACAAGTCCATCTAAAATAAAACGCTCAAAATCAAATTATATATTTTACAAATTCGGTCTGGTGTGATATTATAAACATGAATTTTCGCTATATAAACTATCGTGATACCATTTGGCTGTTTTTTGTTAAGTTGAGTGATCGCGGGCGCATATGCATCCGCAAAAATGAAAAGGCGTTAGCCTAAGGCAAAGTGAATATTATTATCCGTAAGGAGGATAGTATATGAAGGGTCTAAACCTATACCTGAGCATGATGCGCAGAAGATGGCTGGGCAATTCGTTGATAGCGCTGCTTATCGCCGTTACATCGGTATTCATGCTGCTCTACCCCGGACTTATTGCGGATTCGGAGGAGGAGCTGGAGGCCGCGTATAAATCCATAGAGGTGTCCGGCTGGCTTGTTAATGCCAGCGGATATGATGATCCTCAGATCCCGCTGGATATTTATGATGCGATAGTCGATTCGGGCTTTCTTAAAGAATATTATGCGTATTCGTATTGCCCGGTTATGCCTGTGGATGTGGCTATAAGGGAGCAATGCAATGCTGATCCCACATTTGTTGATTACTCATACGAAAAACAATGCGAGCAGATAACCGGCCCGCTGCTGAAAAAGCTTGAATGGGGAAGCTACAGCACCATAAACATGTATGGCGTGAACGACCTTTATGCCGATTCGCTGCTTTCGCGTTTGAGCGAGTCGATAACATGGCTGGATGGGTACGATGCGGACGCACTGCGCGGGGAAGAAATGGTCTGCATAGTACCTGAGGACAGCGGCGCTGCACTTGGGGACGAGGTGCAGATGATACTGCGCCGCCTTTGGCCGGAAGGGACATATAAATCGGGCGACAAGGCCCGTGTCGTGGCAGCATTTAAGGTAATAGGCACGCATACGCTTACATCGGGTATACAGTACGGCAGTATATATGGCTCGAATTATTATGCGTATTGCCCGCTTGCGGCCATGCGCAGGGCGCTTGAAGGGGACAAAACATTCAATTTCACCGTGCGTAACCTTTCATTTACAATAGGCCAGTGCGACAGAATAGATGAATTCAAGCAGCTGCTTGTTGACCTTCAGCTTAATGTGAACACAACCGGCGTGCGCGCCGCCGTGGACGACAGGATAATGATAGGGACGGTGTCGCCGATACAGAAGAACATTGCGCTGCTTAAAGGATTGCATGTGTTCCTGTATGCGCTGGTGGTGCTGATGGGCTTCCTGCTTTGCTTCCTTACGGCGCGCGGCAGAAAGCAAGAGTACGCCGTTATGCGCTTGCTTGGTGAAAGCCGTGCCGCAGTCACAATGAAGGCAATAGTGGAGCAGATAATACTGTGCGCAATAGGCATCGGCCTTGGCATAGTGGCAATGCTCATAATCCCGTATAAGCGGGCGGATTGGTTCAGCGCGGATGCTGTTATACTGGTTGCGGCGTGCTATCTTGTGGGCGCAGCATCGGCCGCGCTGATGAGCGTTCGCGTAGACGTTATGAGCATACTGCGGGACAAAGAATAACAATAATTGGAGGAGGAAATGACAAATGGCAATACTTAGTGCAAACGAAGTGCATTATTCCTATAAGAGCAAATACCAAACCGTCCATGCCGTGCGCGGCGTGACATATAACTTTGAAAGCGGCAAGTTTTATGCAATAGTAGGCAAAAGCGGCTGCGGCAAAACCACGTTCCTGTCAATGCTTGCCGGGCTTGACCTGCCAAGTGACGGCGCGGTTGAATTCGGCGGCAAGACCACGGCGGAGCTGAACCGCGATAAATACCGCATGGACGACGTGGCGTTGATATGCCAAAGCTTCAATCTTTTCCCGCTGCTGACCGTGCTTGAAAACGTTATGTACCCCATGACGCTTCGTGGAATATCTGCACATAAGGCGAAGGAGACTGCCAAGGAAAAGCTTGCCGCGGTTGGGCTGGACGAAACGTATTACAAGCGCCTGCCTGATATGCTTTCCGGCGGAGAGCAGCAGCGCGTGGCGATAGCGCGCGCCCTTGCAAGCGACGCTAAGGTGCTGCTTGCGGATGAACCCACCGGTAACCTTGATACCGAAAACGGGAAAAACATAATAGACATTCTTAAAACGCTTGCCAGAGAGCAGGGATATTGCGTAATAGTAGTTACGCACGACCTTGGCATAGCCGCCGAGGCGGACGAGGTGCTGCACCTGAGCGACGGCATGGTTAAGGCCGAATAAGTCTTTTCATTAGTGGTGGCGGAGGGTTTTGCATTATTTTTACCTCCGCCTGTACCTCCTTTCTGAGCGGGCAGACCGATAATGGTCTGCCCGCAAGCTTTATATTCAATTCAAAGCTTTATTTTGGCCTACGTAAGCGCAAATTGACAAAACGCATGGCGGCAAAGTATCATATCTATATCATCACATAAAAGGGGACACAAACCTTGCAGACGCTATTTGAAATATGCTGCGGCAGTGCGGAGGACGCAATGCTTGCGTACCGCGCGGGGGCAAACAGGGTGGAGCTTAACAGCGATCTTTTTCACGGCGGCTTAACACCAACGCTTGGCAGCCTTATCGCTGTTAAGAAAGCCGCGCCCGCGCTTGAAATAATGGCAATGGTGCGCCCGCGCGAAGGCGGCTTTTGCTATACGGATACGGAGTATGCCGTTATGAAGGAGGATGCGCGGCTTATGCTTGAGCATGGCACGGACGGCATAGTTTTCGGCTTTCTGCATGAAAACGGCACGGTGGATGCAAAGCGTACGGGTGAATTTGCGGCAATGGCAAAAAGCTATGGCAAGCAAAGCGTGTTCAGCCGAGCAATAGATGTTACGCCGGACTGGCGTGCGGCGCTGGACATATTGATAGAATCCGGCGTTACGCGCGTGCTAACAAGCGGGCAGCGGCCAACGGTCATGGAGGGGGCGGACGTGATAGCCGCAATGGTCCGCTATGCGGCGGGAAGAATAGAGATTCTGCCGGGTTCAGGCATACGCGCGAACAACTTGCGCCTGATTCTGGAGCGCACAGGCTGCACGCAGCTCCATATGAGCGCACATATGATAGCACATGATATGTCCGCCGCGAACAGCAACGGAATATGCTTCACTACCAGCGAAATACCGAAAGAGGGCTGCTACAAGCTGATAGACCAAAATAAGGTTGAAGAAATAGCGCGAATGCTGAAAGGAGACACAAATGTACAGCTTTGATCGCAATGAATACGAATGCCGCATGAAATGGTTCCTTGATGCGCGCTTCGGCATGTTTATCCATTGGGGGCTTTATGCCATACCGGCGCGCGGCGAATGGGTGCGCAGTACGGAGCAAATGGAAGAAGCCGACTATATGCGCTATTTTTACGAATTTGATCCGAAGTTCTATGATCCTGTCTGCTGGGCGCGCGCAGCAAAACGCGCCGGCATGAAATATATAATACTCACGGCGAAGCATCACGACGGCTTTTGCCTTTTTGATACCGCAACGACCGGTTTTAAGTCCACCGATACAAAGCTTGGGCGGGACATAGTGAAGGATTTTACCTATGCCGCCCGCGCTGAGGGGCTGCATGTTGGGCTATACTATTCGCTGATAGATTGGCACCACAAGGACTTTCCGCATTATGGGGACAGGCAGCATCCAATGCGCAACAGGCCCGAATACGCGAACGAAGGCCGCGATTTTGAACGCTACCTTGACTATATGCATGCTCAGGTGCGCGAACTTTGCACCAACTACGGCAAGATAGACATAATGTGGTTCGATTTTTCGTATGACGATATGCGTGGTGAAAAGTGGCGTGCGAGCGAGCTTGTGAACATGGTGCGCACGCTTCAGCCGAGCATAATATTGAATAACCGCCTTGAGTGCAGCGGCGAGGGCTTCGGCTCGCTTGCCGAGGGGCAGCCAACGCCGTATCACGGCGATTTTGTAAGTCCGGAAAAGATAATCCCGCCGTGCGGCATATTCGACCCCGCGGGCAATCTGGTATATTGGGAGGTATGCGCCACTATGAACCAGAACTGGGGCTACTGCGGCACGGATAATTATTATAAAAGCGCGGATATGCTTATAAAAAAGCTGGTTGAATGCGTAAGCAAGGGCGGAAATTTCCTTTTGAACATAGGGCCGGATGCAAACGGCGCAATACCGCCGCGCGCCGCGGAAACGCTGGATGAGATAGGCCGTTTTATGCGCGTGAACGGCCAAAGCATATACGGCTGCACCCAAAGCGTCGTGCCAAAGCCCGAATGGGGCCGCATAACGCAAAACGGCAGCGTGCTTTATCTGCATATATACGAAAACACGCTCGGCCCGCTGCCGCTTTTCGGCATAAATGCGCAAAGCATAGAATCAATACGCCAGCTTTCGGACGGGCGGGAGATTCCGCTTTCGCACAGCTGGGTGCACAGCGATTATCCGGACATGGCCTTTGCCGATCTTGGGCCGGACCCAACGCTTGTTGACGGCACGGATACGGTACTGAAACTTACGCTGAAGGAGTAAACGGCATGTTTTCGGATAAATTCAGGCAGTATTCTTCGCGCGTATATGCTGAGCGAAGGGAATATATAGCCAAAAATACGGCGGATATAATAGCCGCGCAGAAGGATGATATGCGTACCGCGCTTGAGTATCTTTACGGCACGCTGCTGCTTAACGATGTTCGCTTCACGCCGTTTGAATGGATGGAAGAAGTCTGCGCCGCCGCGCTTGCGACCCGTGTGGCAAATCAATACGGGGCTGATATACCGGAGGATATATTCGCGCAATATGTGCTTTGTCCCCGCGTTAATAACGAGCGCGCGCAAAGGCACAGGCGCTTTTTTGCGGAAAAGCTTAAAGCGCGCATACAGGGCAAAAGCATAGCGGATGCGGCGCTGAGTGTGAACCTATGGTGCTGCGAACAGGTAACATACCATTCTTCGGACGACCGCACGGAGGGGCCTATTACCGCATATCTTTCGGGCATAGGCCGCTGCGGCGAAGAATCGGCATTCGCGGTATGCGCGCTGCGCAGCGTAGGCATACCGGCGCGGCAGGTATACTCCCCATGGTGGAGCCATTGCGACGATAACCATGCATGGGTTGAAGTGTACACGGGCGACGGCTGGCATTACATGGGCGCGTGCGAACCGGAATATGAGCTTGACCGTGGGTGGTTCATGGCGGCGTCGCGCAGGGCGATGCTTGTGCATTCGCGCGCGTTCAGCAGCTATACTGCGGAAGGCCTTGCAGGAGAAGAATTGATAGAAAAGCGCGGCGAGGCATACCTTTTTAACCAAACCGCGCGCTATGCGGACACGGTAGAACTGAATATAAGCGTAGTTTGCGGTAATGCGCCGGTTTGTGGCGCCAGGGTGCATATACAGCTATTAAACATGGCCGCGTATCGCGACATTGCCGTGCTGACGACAGACGGCGAAGGCCGCGCGCAGCTGCGCTGCGGTAAGGGCAGCATACATATATCTATCGAGCATAACGGTGCGTATTTTGAGCGCGACATAGACACATCAATTTGCACACAAGTAATGTGCGAACTGGGCGAATTTGTGCAGGGATATACTTCGGGCATATTCCGTGCGCCGCAAAGCGCGCCATCCAACCGTACTGCGGCGGATAAGGCAAAGCAGACCGAAATGAAAGCCGCCGTGGCTAACGCGGCAAGCACACGCGAAAGGCGTATAAACGCATATTATGATGAGTTTACGGCATCTCATAAATGCAGCGAAGTATGGCTGCCGTATATACGCGCCGCGCGCGGCAACGCGGATGAAATAGGTGCATTTTTGCTGTCACAGGGTGAAGCGGATATGCCGTATGCACTGAAGATGCTCCAAACCATAAGCGAAAAGGATATGCGCGATACCGATGCAGCAACGCTTATATATCATATGAAGCGCGTGCTGCCGCACAGAACAGGCATGGACGAAAGCGTGTTTATAAACCATGTGCTGTGTCCGCACATAGGGATGGAACCTATATGCAAATGGGATGAAGAAGGGCTTAGTATGCTGGACGCAAACTCCGCCGCCGTTGCAAAACTAAGGCTGAGCGGTATGCCCGCAAGGCTTTCGCCCGTGACGGGCGCTGCGGAATACATGCAAAACGGAAGATGGACGCCGCTTAACGCCGTTCCGATGGGCAGACTTGAACTGGCCGGCGATGGGCTGAAACATGGCGAAAGCTGGGCGCTGACGCGGCTTAAAGACGGCGAATATTTGCCGCTGAACATGGGCGAGTTACCGCTTTGCATGGATATTCCGGCGGGCAAATATGCGCTTATGGTAACGAACAGGCTGCCGAGCGGGGATCAGCAATATGTGGCCAACAGATTTGAATTGGCCGAGGGTGAACGGCTGGGCTTTACGCTTGTGCGGCCTAAGGCAGAACTTAGCGAACTGCTTGGGCATACGGCGCTGTGCGACGCGATTGTATATGATAAGCATGGACAGGCGTTCCCGCTTGCGTCTTTATGCGCGGGGAATGCGGCGCTGATAGCGTTTTTGCAGCCGGGAGGGGAGCCTACGGAGCATTTTTTGAACGAGCTTTATGATGCGTATGAGAGGCTGAGCGCTGTTTGCCGAGTTGTTATAGTGCTGCCGAGCAGTGGTTCATCAAGTCCGGCATATGCCCGCTTTGCGGACAAATACGGCAGGATAGATACATATATAGATGCCGATGAGGTGCAGGAGCCGCTCGCCCGCGCGGCTTTCAAGGAACCGGGCGACTATCCGCTGCTGTTCCTTATGGGCGGTTATCCTGACTGCCGCTTTGCTTCGGCAGGGTATTCGGTGGGGTCGGTTGAACTTATAATAAAACTCGCCGCGCTCATATAGCAGGGCACTATTCAGTGCCGTTAAATTGGAATATCTGTTGTAAAGGGCGGTTAATTTCATCTCGGTATCGGCCTGTAGCTGCTGCGCTTCACTTACATAACTCATTTTGTTCCTCCTGAAATATTATACAGCCATATGCTGACATATATAATATTTGCAGCCCATCCGGATTAAGACAAAAAAGACGCGGCTACAAGCAAACGCCAGAACGCTGCTCACAGAAATGCCACGTTTGAATATAATATGCCACAAAGCCCTGAGAATGTCAGGCTTTCTGCGAAAGATGGCAATGCAGATATCCGAGAAGTTGACCCGATGCGGCGTAAGGCAACGGACGGACGAGGCGAAAGGCTTCAGATATATTGTGCTGCTGTTCAAAACGCGTTGCTTTTCGGGGGAATGGAGGTCTAAAAATCTGTAGCAGGTGGCCTTGTATTCCTGATTGTGGTATAATCTTACTTTCAAATAGATGAGCAACGGAGGGCAGAGTGAAGAAGCTTTGGAAATACATGCGGGACTACCGCAGGGAAGGCATACTGGCGCCGCTGTTTAAGCTGCTGGAAGCTTCGCTTGAGCTTTTTGTGCCGCTTGTTATGGCGCAGATAATAGATACAGGCATAGCCAACGGGGACGGCGGCTTTATACTTTCGCGCTGCGGAATACTTGCAGTGCTGGCGGCGGTAGGTCTGGTGTGCTCCATAACGGCGCAGTATTTTGCGGCTAAGGCATCGGTAGGCTTTGCGGCAAAGCTGAGGAGCACGCTTTTTAAGCATATACAATCGCTCAGCTATTCAAAGCTCGATACCCAGGGCACCGGCACGCTTATCGCCCGCATAACGGGGGATATAAATCAGGTGCAGTCAGGCATGAACCTTGCGCTTAGGCTTCTTTTGCGCTCGCCGTTCGTTGTGTTCGGCGCAATGATAATGGCCTTCACGATAGACGTTAAGGCGGCGCTTGTGTTCGTGGTAACTATACCGCTTTTGTCCATAGTGGTGTTCGGCATAATGCTTTGGAGCATCCCGATGTATAAAAAGGTGCAGGCGCGGCTGGACAAGGTGCTTGGCATAACGAGGGAGAATCTTTCCGGCGTTCGCGTCATAAGGGCGTTTTGCAAGGAGGATGAGGAACGGCGGGAGTTTGGCGAGCGCAATGCAGCGCTCACAAAGCTGCAGCTTATAGTGGGCCGCGTCAGCGCGGCTATGAATCCGGCCACATATATAATGATAAACCTTGGCATAGCGGTGCTTATATACGTTGGCGCGCTGAGGGTGGACAGCGGAATTTTGACTCAGGGACAGGTAGTGGCGCTGTATAACTACATGTCCCAAATACTGGTGGAGCTTGTTAAGCTTGCTTCGCTTATTATAACCATAACGAAGGCGCTTGCCTGCGCGGGCAGAGTAAGCGCGGTGCTTGACGTGGAAAGCGACATGCATGGCGCGGATACAGAGCCCCGAGAGATTGATACGGACGAGGAAGTACGTTTTGAAAACGTTGAATTCGGCTATGCCACGGGCGGCGAACCTGCGCTGAGCGGCATAAGCTTCAGCGTGAAAAAGGGCGAAACTATGGGCATTATAGGCGGCACGGGCAGCGGCAAGTCGAGCCTTGTAAGCCTTATACCCCGCTTTTATGACGCAACCGGCGGCCATGTTTACATAAAGGAAAATGATGTGAAAGATTATCCGCTCGGTGCGCTGAGGGAGATGGTGGGCATGGTGCCGCAGAAGGCAGTGCTGTTCAAGGGAACCATACGCGAAAACCTGCGCTGGGGCAGTGCTGATGCCACCGAAGAGGAAATGGAGCGGGCGTTGAGCGATGCGCAGGCGCTGGAAATAGTTAAGGCTAAACCCGAAGGGCTTGATTCACCCGTGGCGCAGAACGGGAAGAACCTTTCCGGCGGGCAGCGGCAGCGGCTAACCATAGCGCGGGCACTTATAAAGAAGCCTGAAATACTGATATTGGACGACAGCGCAAGCGCGCTTGACTACGCAACGGATCTTGCGCTGCGGCGCTCGCTTGCTGCGCTTAGCTATAAGCCGACGGTGTTCATAGTGTCCCAGCGGGCAAGCTCGATACTGCATGCGGATAAGATAGCCGTGCTTGACGAAGGCAAAATGGTAGGGCTTGGCACGCATGATGAGCTGATGCAGACCTGCCCCGTTTACAGGGAAATATACTATTCCCAGTATGAGCAGGAGGTGAAGCGCGATGCCTAAGCTGAAAGAAAACAACTCAACGCTTAAAAAGGTGCTTGGTCGCATAGCGCGTTACCGGCTGAACGCGGTGCTCAGCATACTGCTGAGCGCGGTATACGTTGGGCTTTCGCTGTATGTGCCTATACTGGCGGGGCGGGCGATAGACAACATAATTGCCCCGGGCAGCGTGGATTACGCCCAAATCATGCTTGAGCTGACCAAAATAGCCGTTGTTGCGGCCATAGCCGCGCTTGCGCAATGGCTGATGAACATAATAAACAACTCCATGACCTATAACGTTGTTAAGGACATGCGCACGGAAGCGTTCGACAGGCTGATGAAGCTGCCGCTCAGCTATATAGACGCGCATCCTTACGGCGAGACGGTGAGCCGCATAATTGCGGACGTGGACCAGTTTGCGGACGGACTGCTGCTGGGCTTCAGCCAGCTTTTTACCGGAATACTTACGATTATAGGCACACTCATATTCATGCTCAGCGTGAATGCGCCGATAACGCTTGCCGTAGTGATACTCACGCCGCTTTCGCTTTTTGTTGCGCGCTTCATTGCCAGACGCACGCATTCCATGTTTGCACGCCAGGGCGAGGACAGGGCGGAGCAAACGGCGTTCGTTGAGGAAATGATAGGCAACCAGAAGGTTGTGCAGGCTTTTGCGCATGAGCAGGCGAACGAGGAACGCTTTGACGAAATAAATAAACGCCTCAGCGAAAGCTCCCTGCAGGCCATATTCTATTCTTCCATAACCAATCCCGCCACAAGGTTCATAAACAGCCTTGTTTACGCGGCGGTGGGCCTTACCGGTGCCTTTGCGGCGGTTGCGGGCAGCATAACGGTTGGCGGGCTTTCGGCTTTTTTAAGCTACGCTAACCAGTATACGAAGCCGTTTAACGAAATATCCGGCGTTATTACGGAATTCCAGAACGCATTGGTGTGCGCGGAGCGTATATTCGCGCTGATAGAGGAGCCTACGGAGGAACCCGACGCGGCGGACGCGCGCGTGCTTGAGCATGCCGAAGGTATTGTACGCGCCAACGCGGTGGCATTTTCATATGTTGCGGACAGGCCGCTTATAAAGTGCCTTGATCTGGACGTGAAGAGCGGCGAGCGCGTGGCGATAGTGGGGCCCACGGGCTGCGGCAAAACAACGCTCATAAATCTGCTTATGCGCTTCTATGACGTGAACGCGGGCAGCATAAGCGTTGACGGGACGGATATACGCAATATTACGCGGCACAGCCTGCGGCGCAACTACGGCATGGTATTGCAGGAAACGTGGCTGAAGGAAGGCACTATACGCAACAATATAGTTATGGGCAAGCCGGACGCGATGGAGGAAGAAATTATTGCCGCAGCAAAGGCGGCGCATTCACACGGCTTCATAACGCGGCTGCCCAAAGGATATGATACCGTTATAGGCGAGGATGGCGGCAGCCTGTCGCAAGGGCAAAAACAGCTATTGTGCATCACGCGCGTAATGCTCTGCCTGCCGCCAATGCTTATATTGGACGAGGCCACAAGCAGCATAGATACCCGCACGGAGCAGCATATCCAGCATGCGTTTGCTCAGCTTATGCAGGGCCGCACGAGCTTCATAGTGGCGCACAGACTGTCCACCATAAAGAACGCGGACATGATACTGGTTATGAAGGACGGCGACATAATAGAAAAGGGCAAGCATGACGAATTGGTGGCGCGCGGCGGATTCTATGCGGCGCTGTACAACAGCCAGTTTGCCCGGTAAGTAAAAAGTTAAAAGAGGGAGCTTAATACCCCCCTTATCAACTGATGGTAATATGATATAATTAGGAAAAACAAGAGGAGAGATGCTAATGGATACACTAACCGCAATTTTTACCCGCAGGAGCACGCGGCATTTTGATGACAGGCCGATAGAAGATGATAAGCTGCGCACGATACTTGAAGCGGCGATGAGCGGGCCAAGCTGCGTAAATTCCAAGGATTGGACATTTATAGTGGTGACGGAGCGCGAAACGCTGGATAAAATGGCGGAAGCGAACGGCAGACCGGCGCAGCCGCTGAAGGAGGCCGCAGCGGGCATACTGGTATGCGGCGATATGGAGCGCGCGTTTGAGCGGGCGAAGGATTATTGGATAATAGACGGGGCCATAGCGGCGGAGAACATAAGCATATGCGCGCAGGCGCTGGGTATAGGCGCGGTGTGGCTTGGAACATGGCCGCAGATGGACCGCGTTGAAAAGCAAAAGGAACTTTTCAACCTGCCGGAGAGCATAGTTCCGCATTCAATAATCGCATTGGGATATCCTAAAGATGATATAACCGCGCCGCGTGAGAGCCGCTACGATGAAGGCCGGGTACATTGGAAAAAATGGCAATAAAAAGAACGAAAACCATGTAAGCAAAAGTATTCTTTTCAAAAGACATAATGCCGGAATATGAAGAAAAGGCGGGGGGAACCCGCCTTTATACTATTTCCGGCTTTGCGCCCTTCGGAATGGGGCAAACATAGCCTGCGCTTGAAGCGCGCTCAAATTCGGCGCGGATGGGAGGCAGCAGCGCCGGGTCGTCTATAATGTCTATTGCGGCGGCGGCAAGCACCTTTGCGGCGGTGAGCATACCTTTATGCGCAATGCCTGTTGTTCCGGAGGAAACCATCTGCCATGAGTGGCCGGGGACCATGCTGGGCGCTGTGACGCAGTTTATCTGCCCGGTTGGGGTTTGCCAGCTTACGTCGCCCACGTCGGTAGAGCCCGGCAGCGTGACGGAGGAATGATACAGCGGCATAAGAAAATCGTTCAGCGCACGTTTGCCGCCATCAGTAGCCTTGTCAACGGTTTTGGCTATATTCTCATCGAACTTGGCGGCATAACCTGGCAAGCCTGCGGATTCATATGTATTCTTCAGCGCGGCAGCATAGGCCCATTCCTCTTCGGTATATTCGGGCAGGGCTACCTGAACAAAGTTTTTATACAATAGCTGCTCCATTGTTTTCAGCGGCAGGGGATTAGCCGTGCCGTCTATGAAGCGGGTGGAAAGCTGAGTTTCGGTCATAAGCGCTGCGCCCTGGGCTATCTTGTCAACGCGCGCTTCAAGCTTGACAGCATCCTGCACGGTGGCTTCGCGTATCATATAAAGCACCTTGGCCTTGGACTGCACAACGTTTGGCGATACTCCGCCCGCATCGGTAAAGGCATAATGTACGCTGGCATTCTTGCCCATATGCTCACGCAGGAACTGCACGCCTATGTTCATCAGCTCCGCCGCATCCAGCGCACTGCGCCCCTGCTCCGGTGCGCCCGCCGCATGGGACGCTACACCGGAAAAGATGTATTCCTTTTGTATGCATGCCATGCTGCTGCCGGTGACCACCTGATTTACGTCGTCGGGGTGCCATGTGAGCGCGGCGTCAAGCTTGGCCCATTCGTTTTCGCGGGCGAAAAACGCCTTCGCCGCGCCGCCCTCTTCACCCGGGCAGCCATAGAATATTACTGTGCCGCTCTTGCCTGTGGCTTTAAGATACTCCTTTATGGCTATTGCCGCGCCGAGCGCACCTGCGCCCAGCAGATTGTGCCCGCAGCCGTGCCCGTTCGGGTTGCCGGGGACGGGCTTTTCCACCGTTGCGCCGCCCTGCTGACTAAGGCCGGAGAGCGCATCGTATTCGGCAAGTATACCTATTACGGGATGGCCGCTGCCATATGTGCCGGTGACGGCAGTTTCTATTGAGCAAAGGCCATGCCGCACGCTGAAGCCTTCTTTTATAAGAAGCTGTTCATATAGCTTCTCCGAACCGTATTCCTGCAGCGAAAGCTCCGCCAAGCCCCATATTTCATCTGAAGCGGCGCAGAGCATGCCCGCCTTGGCATCGATAATATTCAAAGCATCGTTCTTATTCATATCCAACGACCCCCTTCATAAATAAAAATACACCGCATAACGTGGCTGATAATGCGATTATAGTCCCGATTACGGCAAATGTAAATATATAAATTGAAATAATATGCATAAAATGCGTATAATTATTTGCGCGGCTTTTGAAGGACACACCATTTTCGTGCGGTGGAGGCGAAATACGGGACAAAATGGGGATAAATCAAAACGCATATATGCATGCAGTATACATTTTTTCAGGGGGCTTAAACAAGACATATATAATGGCCGTGAGCGACAACGCCGCAGTAACGATAGAGAGCGGCTGCACATGGACGCTTACCTGCAACTGCACACTGTCAAGCCTTACAAACAGAGGCACAATCAATTTCAACGGCTATACCATAACACTTACAGACAGAACGGTGCTGAGCTGAGCGAAAAAGGCCGCAGGGGTTGACTTTTATGCGCGCATAGCGTATAATTAAAGCCGCTGGGAAACCGGCACAAAGTGAATAAATATCAGATGGGCTTTGCCGGAGACTTTCCGGCGGCGGAATGGGGTGAGATGCCCCGCGAGTCGGTCACTGTGATACCGTAAAAGGTTAAGTCAGATACGCTTTAAGCCCAAGGGTTCCTGCCGTCACCGGGAAGCTGCTTTTTTGATGCATTATGCTCTTTTGATGTATTGTATCTGTGCGGCTCCGGCTGCACAGATTTTTTGTTTGCGGCGCGGTGGGCAGATATTACGAAAGATGCCGAAAAACTTAAAATGAGTGTTACAGAGTGAGTACGGTATACATAATGATGCGGTTTGAATAGACAGCAAGCCTATCTCCTTGGCGGCTGGCCGCATAGTTAGTTACAACCGCCCTTTGTATTGTACCGGCGAAGGGCGGCCTCCTGATAAGCGGGCGAATATGCCTTTACATAAGCACAGTACAACCTCACAAAAAGCATGGCCGGCAGAGCAGCCGGCTTTGCTTTTTATCCGCCCACAAAAAGTAAAAGTAAAGATAAAATGAGAAAATGTGATTTTTCTCATAAAAAAGTCCTTGAAATTTACTGGATACCGGCTTACAATTGGAGCGTACTCTATGAATGAAAGGAATGGAAGAATAATATGCCGAGAAGATATGATAGAGAGGATGCCAAGAGAAGAATACTATCTGTATGCGTAAAGCTGTTCATTGAGAGGGGCTACGAAAAGACAACTACCGCCGAAATACTGGAAAAAGCGGACGTTACGAACGGCACGTTTTACAATATATTCAGCACGAAAAACGGTGTGCTGATAGAGCTTACGAATTTCGTATTTGGGCATCAGTTTGAAATGGCGCGAAATGTTGTGGGCAAGGATGCGGATCCGGTGCTTCTTTATGCCGTTGAAACCGCGATACAGCTTACCATGACGGAGCTGAGCAACAACATGAGGGAGCTTTATGTTGAATCATATTCGTTCGCGGAAACTTCGGAATATATATATCAGCATACATCCACGGAGTTGGCCAAGATGTTCGCCAAATATCTGCCGGACTATGAGGAGAGCGACTTTTACGAGCTGGAAATAGGTACGGCGGGCATAATGCGCGCATATATGGCGCGCCCGTGCGACAAATATTTCAAGCTGGAAATGAAGCTTGAAAGGTTCCTGAACATGGCGCTTTGCGCATACAAGGTGCCTGAAGAAGAGCGCAAGGCGGCGATAGAATACGTTGAATCGCTGGATATACGCGGCATTGCCAACGACGTTATGCAGCGGCTTTTCAAGATGCTTGCAGAGAAATATAACTTTACACTTGATTAGGTGTAACCCCGAAATATGGCGCGGCGGCGTTCGCTTTACGGCGGACACCGCCGCTTTTATTTGCATAAAAGTAAAAAATGCAGCTCAGAATTGTAAAATTGCAGCTTAAAGGCAGGGATTTTATATTTTGTGTTGAAAAACAGCTAAAAGAGGTTATGCAGGAGGTGCGGCATGAAGGAAGAAATACTATCCGGTGCGCTTAGGATAAGGGCTGAAGAACTGGAAAAGCAGTTGCTGAGCCCATACGCAACGCTGTCCGTAAATACGCGCGGCAGGCAGTATCCGATGGAAAAATGCCCTATAAGAACGGAGTTTGTGCGCGACAGGGACAGGATAATACATTGCAAATCATTCCGCAGGCTGAAGCATAAAACACAGGTGTTCCTTTCGCCTGTTGGCGACCATTACCGCACGCGGCTGACGCACACGCTGGAGGTAAGCCAGATAGCGCGCACGATAGCGCGCGGACTTAGGCTGAACGAGGACCTGACAGAGGCCATAGCCATGGGGCATGACCTTGGGCATACTCCGTTCGGCCATGCGGGGGAGAAAGTGCTCAATTCGCTGGTAACCGGAGGATTCAGGCATAATGAACAAAGCCTTAGGGTAGTCGAAAAGCTTGAAAACGGGAAGGGGCTTAATCTTACGTTTGAGGTGCGCGATGGAATACTGAACCACCCGAGCGATTGCCGCGCGGCAACGCCGGAAGGGCGGATAGTAAGCCTGAGCGATAGAATAGCATATATAAACCACGACATTGACGATGCGGTACGCGCGGGTATATTGAACGAAAGCGATTTGCCCAAAAGCTGCGTGGAGCTGCTGGGCGCATCGCACGGAGAAAGAATAAATACACTTATACTGGACACCATCGCAAACAGCTTCGACAGCGCGGAAATACGCATGAGCAGCGAAGTCTGGGATGAATTCAAAAGGCTGCGCGACTTTATGTTTGAAAGAGTGTATTTGAATAAAAACGCAAAGCATGAGGAAACGAAGGGTATGCACGTTATTGCGGAGCTGTTCAAATACTATAAGGAGCATATAGACGAACTGCCGGAGGACTTTAAGAAAAACGTTGAGGAGGACGGCAAGGAGCGCGTTGCGGCGGACTGGATAGCCTGCATGAGCGACCGCTATGCCATATCCGATTACGAGAAAAAGTTCGTTCCGAAGGAATGGATGTGAAAATAAAAACAGGAGCAGGAAAAATGCCTTTTGCAGCGAAATATTATTTCGCAAAGAAAATGGGCGAATAAACAAGAAAGGGGCGATATTATGGCAGCATTTCCTGAGGAATGGCTGAATGAGCTTCTTTCAAAAACGGATATTGTGCGCGTTGTTGGCGACTATGTTTCCCTTACGCCCAAAGGCGGAAGATTCTGGGGCTGTTGCCCGTTTCATAATGAAAAAACGCCAAGCTTCAGCGTAACGCCTGAGAAGCAGATGTATTACTGCTTTGGCTGCCATGCGGGCGGCGGGGTTATACATTTTGTTATGGAGGCGGAGCGTGTAAGCTATGTTGAGGCAGTAAAGCTGCTGGCGCAGCGCGCGGGCATGGAACTGCCGGACGAGGTGAACGATGCACGGTTGCGGGCAGAACGGGCATATAAGGAGAGGCTGTACAACGCATGCAAGGAAGCGGCAATTTTTTATAACAAAAAGCTGCTGAGCGCGGAAGGCAAAGCGGCGCAGGAATACCTGAAGCGGCGCGGCATAGGCGGAAAGATGGCAGTGCGCTTCGGCCTTGGCTATGCACCAGAGGGCTGGCACAACCTGATGGACTATCTTGAACAAAAGGGATACAGCCGGAAGGAAATGGTTGACGCCGGCCTTGCGATAGCATCAAAAAAAGACGGCGGGGCATACGACGCATACCGCGGAAGGCTTATTTATCCTATAATATCGGCCACGGGCAGGGTGATGGCATTCGGTGCGCGGACGATGAAGAAGGACGACGAGCCAAAGTATATAAACACAGGCGATACGCCCATATACAACAAACGTTATAACCTATATGCATTGAATATGCAGCGGGGTAAGCGCGTGGGCGAGCTGATAATGGTTGAAGGGTACATGGACGTGATAAGTCTGTTCGCTGCGGGGATAGAGAATGCAGTGGCATCGCTCGGCACAGCAATGACGCAGCAGCAGGCGCGGCTGATAAAGCGCTATGCTGACAAAATGTATTTGTGCTACGATGGTGACAGCGCCGGACAAGCCGCAACGCTGAGAGGACTCGACATACTGTCTGCCGAGGGGATAGACCCGAAGGTGATAGTTATTCCGGGCAACATGGACCCGGACGATTATGTCAGAAAGTTCGGCAAAAACGGGTTCCTTGAACTGCGGGACAGCGCGCTGGACGCGAACACATTCCGCCTGACAAATCTGGCGGGAAAATACGATCTGAAAACACCGGACGGGCGGGAAGAATTTGCTAAGAAGGCATGTGCGTTCGTTGGATCGCTCCAGCCGGTGGAACGCGAGCGGCACATAGCCTTTATATCCAAACGGACGGGGCTTAGCGAAGCGGTGGTGAAAGCGCAATGCGGCCTGTTCGCAGCGGGAATTGAGAATATGCCTGCCAAAAGCAGGAATACTATGGGCAAAGCGCGAAAAGAGGCGGAGAACGAATGGGACAGCGCAGAGCTGACCATATTGAGCCTGATGCTGATGGACGCGGATACGGCGACATATACCGCAGCGGCAATGATGGAAAGCGGAGTTGAACTGCAAAACGAAGCGATAAGATCTGCGGCAGAGGAGTTGCTGATAAAGTATGCGGGCGGCGAAAATACGAGCACAGCCGTGATGATAAGCGAGCTGGAGCCGATGCAGGCGGAAGCAGTAAGCGCGGCGGAAGCGCAGGCGGAGAAGATAAAGGGAGACGTCAGGCAGATTGCCGACGACTGCGTGAAGCGAATGCTTAAAGCGAAGTTGAGCGCAGAGTTGGAGGACGAATTCGCCAAGGCGAGCGGGCTTGAGGGCGAAGAGAGAAAACAGAGCCTTAACAAGGCGAACGAAATAGCAAAAAAGCTGAAGCTTTTAAGATAGTTTGAACACAAATTTTGCAAAGGGGTGGCTGGTTTTGGAAGCAAAGGAACCAAAGAAGAACAAAATCGATGAACTGATCGAGCATGGTAAAGCGAAGGGCGTACTGACCTATAAGGAGGTTATGGACGCGCTGAACGAAACGGACATGGACAGCGACCAGATAGAGAAGCTGTATGATAAGTTCGAATCCATGAACATTGACGTGGTCGATGAAGAATTGGAAGTGCCTGAAAACATAAACGAGGAAATAGCTGAGATTGAAAACGATGCTTCTCTTGGCGAAGGCATATCCATTGACGATCCGGTAAGAATGTATCTGAAGGAGATAGGCAAGGTTCCGCTGCTGAGCGCAACGGAAGAAATAGAACTGGCCAAGCGCATGGCAGATGGCGACCAAGAAGCGAAGAAAAAGCTTGCCGAGGCTAACCTGAGACTTGTTGTCAGCGTTGCGAAGCGCTACGTAGGGCGCGGTATGCTGTTCCTTGACCTTATTCAGGAAGGCAATTTGGGCCTTATAAAGGCGGTTGAAAAATTTGACTACAGAAAGGGCTACAAATTTTCAACCTACGCAACATGGTGGATACGCCAGGCCATAACCAGAGCCATAGCCGATCAGGCGCGCACAATAAGGATACCCGTACATATGGTGGAAACCATAAACAAGCTTATCCGCGTGAACCGCCAGCTTTTGCAGGAATACGGCCGCGAACCGAGGCCGGACGAAATAGCCGCGGAAATGGGCATATCCGAAGAAAAGGTTCGCGAGATAATAAAGGTTGCGCAGGAGCCGGTTTCCCTTGAAACCCCTATCGGTGAGGAAGAGGACAGCCACCTTGGCGATTTTATAGCGGACGACGTTACCCCTGCGCCCGCGGACGTTGCGGCTTTTACGCTGCTTAAAGAACAGCTTATGGAAGTGCTGGATTCCCTTACCCCGAGGGAGAAGAAGGTGCTTAGGTTGCGCTTTGGCTTGGACGACGGCAAGGCAAGAACGCTTGAAGAAGTGGGCAAGGAATTTAACGTTACGCGTGAGCGCATACGCCAGATAGAGGCGAAGGCGCTGAGAAAGCTGAGGCATCCTTCCCGCAGCAAGAAGCTGAAGGATTTTCTTGATTAAACAAAAAACATACTGCGCCGGTTATCGCTGCCGGCGCGGTTTTTATAAGGAGTACGGATGGAAAAAATATACTTTGCAAAGGTTAAACCGGGCGGACGCATACCGTCAAAACGTGATGAGGATGCGGGGTATGACATATATGGGCTGATAGACGAAGCATATATTGTGCTTGCCCCGCATGAAACGCGCGCCATACCGACGGGCATAGCATCGGCATGCTCGGAAGAATATTATTTTCAGCTGCATGAGCGTGGCTCGACGGGCACAAGAGGAATATCCCAACGCTGCGGAGTGATAGACAGCGGGTATCGCGGGGAGTGGTTCTTGCCAATAACAAATTTGAATGCAAAACCGCTATGCCTGAAAGCACCGGGGACGGAACTGCCGAAGAGTATTATTGACGGCGAGTATATTATTTACGACCTCACGAAAGCGCTGGCGCAGGCAGTGCTGCTTCCTGTGCCGAGGACGCAAGTGCATGAACTGAGCTACGAAGAACTGTGCAACATGAAGTCCGAACGGATGGACGGCAAAATGGGCAGCAGTGAAAAGTAGGCACGGTGAAGTGCTGATGAGAATAGTATATATTATTTGTTGACAGGGGGAGGCGATGATGTTATAATATGCAGGTCGCCAATAGGGGCATGATGTAATGGTAACATAGCGGTCTCCAAAACCGTTCTTGAGAGTTCGAGTCTTTCTGCCCCTGCCAAAAACCTCTTTTGACTATCATGCCGAGAGAGGTTTTTTATTGTTTTCACAATTAAAATCATGGTATAATTGTTTCGATAAAAACCAAATGGAGGTGCGTATGCTGCTTTTCGGAAACGTTTGCGACAAAAACGGTAATCCCGTCAACGATGCGATAATCGAGGTTAAGAACGAGCAATTTTTAACGGTTTATAATACCATGAGCGATGAAAACGGCTGCTATTCAATCGATTTGCCTGCCGGAAAATACCCGTTTATAACCGCAGTTAAGGATTACGGCGTGAATTTCCTTGAATTTTGGTGTCAAAATATAAATATCGGGCAAGATACCCGGCTTGACGTCCGGTTTGATACGCTTGAAATATACGGCCTGCATGTGTTCAGGGTAAAGGGTGCATTTCCGTCCTTAATGGTTTATTTCCGCCCGATGAGCTTGGGAAAATACAAATCCGGTGAAACCGATATTTGCCCGGAGATAAAAAGTCTGCGCGTTTATATAAATGAAAATGAGGTTCCCGTACTTAAACGGAACAGCGTATTAGAGTATTGCGGAAACAGCGATATGAGAGCCTACCTAATTCAGGCTGCGCTGCCAGATGGCATTGACGCGTGGGAACGATTGGATATTGAGATAAGGGACGCGGATGACGCATTCGGAATGGCCACGATATTTGCCGAGCGATAATTGCATGACATTGTGGCTGTGAATTCCTTCACCAAAAAGTTAGTAAAACGGGCATTTTAGCGCATGTTGCAGACAAAAATAAAAATTCATCCAAAATTTTTGCAAAAAAGCGTTGACAAAAAGAGGAGTGTTTGGTATTATAGTCAAGCGCGCTGGGGAAACGGACAAGAGAGACCGGAAGAACAGCGGGGAACGCACCTTGAAAACTATATAGTGCAAGATCAAAAAAATAAGCAAGTAATTCAGGAAACGGTCAAGCAGGTTGGAAGGACCTGCGAGGCTGAAAACGAGAGTTTTTAGGCCAGAATAAGTAAACGAGCGCCGGGAATCAGAGATGATTTTTGGTGATCAGGATTTAACTCAAGAGTTTGATCCTGGCTCAGGACGAACGCTGGCGGCGTGCCTAACACATGCAAGTCGAACGGAGATAAAGATTTCGGTTTTTATCTTAGTGGCGCACGGGTGAGTAACACGTGAATAACCTGACCCAAAGAGGGGGATAACACCTGGAAACAGGTGCTAATACCGCATAAGACCACAATGTCGCATGACGAAGGGGTCAAAGAAAATCGCTTTGGGAGGGGTTCGCGTCCCATTAGGTAGTAGGCGGGGTAACAGCCCACCTAGCCGACGATGGGTAGCCGAGCTGAGAGGCTGATCGGCCACACTGGAACTGAGACACGGT